>Ga0181529_10000048_pt1 | contig 142609 bp, 118 predicted proteins | sample PEATcosm2014_Bin_36_FD_119763 | JGI IMG/M metagenome (GOLD analysis project Ga0181529, IMG submission 119763) | Peatland microbial communities from MTU Mesocosm Facility, Houghton, MI, USA - PEATcosm2014_Bin10_30_metaG | ecosystem: Environmental > Terrestrial > Soil > Wetlands > Peat | place...
CTCTTTTTTTAATTTTCCGATCTTGAAGCCGGCCTCGGCGAACTCGCCGTCGCGATGGCTGCGCACGAAAAAGCTTTTTGACAGCGCGTTGACCGCCTTGGTGCCGACGCCGTTGAGGCCGACACTGAACTGGAACACCTCGTCGTTGTATTTCGCGCCGGTGTTGATCTTGGAAACGCAGTCCACGACCTTGCCGAGCGGGATGCCGCGCCCGAAATCGCGCACGCTGACGCGGTTGCCGTCGATCTTGATGTGGACCTCCCGGCCGTTGCCCATGATGAACTCGTCAATCGCGTTGTCCACGACCTCCTTGAGCAGGATGTAGCAGCCGTCGTCCGGGTGCGCGCCGGAGCCGATGCGCCCGATATACATGCCCGTGCGCAGCCGGATGTGCTCCAGCGAAGACAGTGTCTTGATCTTGCTCTCGTCGTAAATGTGCTTTGTGTTTTCCGCCATAGAAATTGTGCGGCGGGGAAGATGAAACAAAGCGGATGAAATTTCAACGCAAAGAAAATCTTTGCGGCCCGGATCAACCGGCTGAATGCAAATTTAATGGCGCAAAAGTCTGCGTCTTGGGTTTGAAAAATGGTCAATCGCAGCGATGCGCCAGTTGACGGCAAACCTGGCAGGTTTCCGGCAGCAATCTTGTGGGACATGACCCGCAAAAACCGGGACAAAGACGTTCAAATTCCCGGAAGACTTTTCAAAATTGCGGCGGCGGTTCAGATTTGCAGCATCCGTTTCAATCTTCTGAAAAAAGATATTCCAAATCCACGGACGTGAGACTGCGGGCGAAACCTTCTTCGCCAAGCACGTCGGCGATCGTTTTGGCCTTGCTCTGCTGCAGCTCCCAGATTTTTTCCTCGACGGTGCCGGGCGCGATGAGGCGGTAGGCGTTCACGGTCTGCGTCTGGCCGATGCGGTGCGAGCGGTCAATGGCCTGCGCCTCCACCGCCGGATTCCACCACGGATCGTAAAGCACCACGTAGCTGGCGTTGGTGAGGTTCAGGCCGGTGCCCGCCGCGCGCAGGCTCAGCAGGAAAACACACGCGCCGGTCTCCTGCTGAAAGTCGCTGACGACCTGCTGCCGGTTTTTCGTCTGGCCCGTGAGGATGTGCGTGTGGATGTTGCGCGCGCGGCATTCCCGTTCAAGAATCTGCAGCATCTGCACGAACTGCGAAAAGACGAGCACCTTCTGGCCGTCGGCCACGAGCGTGTCGAGCAGTTCAAAAAGCGTCTCGGTCTTGCCGCTGGCGGTGTCGCTGCCGACGAGCGACGGATGGCAGCAGACCTGCCGCAGGCGCGTGAGCGCGGCGAGGACGTGCATCTTGCTCTTGTTGAGGCCCTGTTCGGCGACGGCGTGCTGGATCTGATCGCGGCTGCGGCGCAGTTCGGCGAGATAAAGCTTGCGCTGTTCCTCGCCCAGCGGGCAGTCGCGGCGCGTCTCGATGCGGTCGGGCAAATCTTTTGCAACGTGCTTTTTCAAACGGCGCAGCAGCAGCGGCCGCAGCTTGGCGGAAAGCCGCTTGCGCGCGATGCGCTGGACGGACTCGGCGTTTTCGCCGTTGCCTTTCGGCTCATAGGTTTCGAGGAAGTGTTCCTGGTTGCCGAGGTAGCCGGGCTGGATGAAATCCACGATGCTCCACAAATCCAGCAGCCGGTTTTCCAGCGGCGTGCCGGTGAGCGCGATTTTGTTCTCGCACTTCAACTGCTTCACGGACTGCGTGACCTGCGCGCCGGGGTTCTTGATGAACTGCGCCTCGTCGAGAATGATGGCGCGGAAGGAGAATTTCTGGAACTCCTCCAGATCGCGCCGGAGCAGCGCGTAGTTGGTGACGATGATGTCGTGCTGCGGAATCTGCCTGCGCAAATTATGCCGCGCCGCGCCGCTTTCAAGCACGAGCACTTTCATGCCGGGCGTGAACCGCTCGGCCTCGCGCCGCCAGTTGTGCAGCACGGACGCGGGGCAGATGACGAGCGACGGCTTGGGGTTTTTCGTGTGGCGTTCCTTGAGCCACGCGAGCCACGTCAGCGTCTGGAGCGTTTTGCCGAGGCCCATGTCGTCGGCGAGAATGCCGCCGAGTTTCACCTGCACCAGATGCGCGAGAAAATCGAATCCCTCTTTTTGATACGGTCGCAGCTCCGCATTCAATGTCTTCGGCAAATCCACCGCCGGAACGCCCTTGAAATCGCGGATGCGTTCGCGCAAGGCGTGCGCCTCCGGCGAATCGGCGAAACGTTGCAGCCCTTCCTCGTCGAGGTGTGCGACGTGTTCCAGCCCGACTTTTTGCGGCACGGCGATGAGGCCTTCCACGCCCATTTCGGCCATCGCCTCGTGCGCGCCCTGCACGGCGTTCGTGTCGAGCTCCACCCAGCCGGAGTTCGGCAGCTTCACGAACCGGCCGGTCGCGGCGGCGAGGCGTTCGAGATCGGCCTTGGACAACTTCATGCCTTCCGCCTCCCATTCGGCGGAGACGGCGAGCCAGTCAATGCCGCTGCCCTTGACCACGAGGCGCGGCTTCAACGCTCGCGGCGTGAGAAACAGGCGATGGAACGCGGCGTTGCCGAGAAACTCCGCCTCGGCCGGGCGCGTGGCCCAGGCCTCGGCGAGCGAGCCGAGAAAGTTTTCGTTCGCGTCGCCAGCCCACAGGCCCGGCTCCTGCATGAACCAGTCCAGCTTGCGCAGCCATTGCACGGTGGGGTCGAGGCGCGGATCGTCAAGGATTTCCGGCTTATCTCCGGGCTTGATGACGCGGTCGTGCGGCGACCATTCGTGGCCGTTCCAGATCCAGGTGCTCTGGTCGCGGGCGCTGGTCGCGAGCAGGCGCAGGCGCACCGTGTCGTCGAGCAGTTCAAAAACAAACTGCGGCGCCGCCGGATGCGCCACGCAAAGCTGGTCCCAGTCCACGCCGTGATTGGCCTGCGACTTGCGCAGGTGCAGCAGCAGCCGGTGGCTCAATTTGCGCACGGGCACGGACGGTTTCAGCGCGAGATATTTCAGCACGCCGGCGGGCGGCGCGTTGCGCAGCAGGAAAAATTCATTGCCGACGAGCGCGACCGGCGACTGGCGGTTGAAAAACTTTGCGTCGGCCACGGAATGATTGACGCCGTCCGGCAGCGCGATGCGATGCGTGAAGGAAAGCTCCTTGTCGCCGTTTTCCAAGTGCGGCGCGAGCGCGACGATGTGGCCGTGGAAATGGAGCGGCTGGCCGTTCGCGGCGGATTCGAGGCGGTTCGTGTGCCCCCAGCGCGCGAGCCATTGCAGCAGTTCGGCGTCGGACAGCAGGAGCGAGGTCTCGTGGCCGGCGCGTTCGCGGTGCGTCTCGTAAATCCACTGGATGAACTCCCAGTCCCACGGCGTGAACAGTTCCTGCTCATGCGCGGCGCGGACGACAAGATCCACGAGGTCGTGGAGCGAACGCGCTTTTTCGCCAGTGCGCGGACGGAGCAGAAGAAACTGCACGACGAGGCGGAAGCGCGCCGGCTCCAGTTCATCCGGCTGCGGCTGGCAGACCACGCGCAGGGTGGCGCGCGGCGTGTCGAGGTGCAGCGGCGCGGGCGGCGACAGCCAGTTTTCCAGCTCCTTCACCAGCCGCGATTCCTGCTCGGCCTCCTCGGCGCGGGCGAAACGGTCGGGGCTGGCGTGCGGCTGAAGTTCCGGCGGGACGGAGCGTTTGGCGCGCAGAAATAAAAACGCCAGTTCCTCCAGCCGCGCCTTGCCCGTCGTGGCCAGCAGTTTCGGCCACCAGTCCGTCGCGGGAAAATCGCGGCGCGAGAGCGCCAGCTTTTCAAAATAATCCTCCAGCGCCAGCCACGCGCGTTGCGAGTCCAGGCAGGTGGCGAAATTTTTCAGGATGTCCTCGCGTTCGTTGACGGTGCTCTTGGAATCGGAAAGTTCGCGGCGCAGATCGGCGAAGGCCCCGTAAGTCTGCGACAAAACCTTGTGGTGCGCGTCATATTTGCTCGCGCCGGTTCGCGGCACGCCATTTCCGTTTCTGACTGGAGTTCTCGGCATCGAAACAAAATTACAATGTTCTATCATTTCGACATAACGCACGTTGCCGGTCAATCGGAAATCAAAAGTTTTTTGGTTGGGAAGAACGGTGGCCGGTGCGGACCATTGGAGCGAAAATGGCCTCAATGCATGCAGATCGGCCATCCCCGATCCCAAGTCCGCCCAGGTGAAGCTGCCAAAAAGGGTTGCTGACGCCAGGGCCGAAGAGATTTTCCAATCCGTGTGAAATCAGTGCGTCAGGCCGGCGGCGGAGCGGCGGTCGGACCGGCGGGTGCCGTCGTCGTGCGGGCCGGCAGCGGTTCCTCCGTCAAATAGACAATCGCCTGCAACGGCGCGCGGACATTGTCCGAACCGCGCCGCAGTTCGTCGCCCAGCTCGTCCACGACCTGGTTGAGCAGGTAGGCCAGCAGCATGGTGCGGAGTGGCTCCGGGTCGCGCGGGAGGATTTCGGATTTTTCCATGCCCTGGCAGTAGGCCTGCAAAAACGCACGGCTAACCGCGAGGTTCCAGTGCTGGACCCACGGCTCGAATTTCGTCAGGTTCTCGCGCGAGATGACCCCCAGTTCCACCTGCCGGTGAAAACCGGCATAGGCCGCGTGATGAAACGAGCGCACCATCCGCGCCACGTCCCGCAGGGGCGAATGCCTGATGCGCCGTTCGCTGATCGGCACCGTCGCGTCGCCTTCAAAATCCAGAAAGACAAAATCGCGTCCGGTCCAGAGCACCTGGCCCAGGTGCAGGTCGCCGTGAATGCGGATGCGCCGGGCGGCAAAGTTCCGTTCAATCAACTGGCGGTAGTGCAGGAGGATGGTGGCTTCCAGCTCGACGACCCGGTGCGCGACGGCCGCCAGTTCCGGCGGCAAAGTTTTCATTTGCTTCCGCAGCCGGCGCAGGTTTTGCGTCGCCAGCGAGCGCATGGATTGAAACACGCTGCGCAGGTGCGGCGACGTCATCGGCTCCGTGGAAAACTCGCCGCCGGCCTCGCCGGCCGCCAGGGCTAGATGCAGTTCCGCCATGCGGACCCCCAGCAGCCGCGCGGATTCCAGATAAGTCCCGACGTGCTCCGCCACTTCGACGGGCAGGTTGTGATGCCACAACTTGAGCGGATGCGCGGTTGGCGGGGTGTGTCCCTGCGCGGCGGACGCAAACACGCCGTCGTAATAGCTGCTGATGGCGTCCAGCGTGAACTTCCAGGCGTTCTTGGCGTGCGGCACAAACACCTTGGCCACCGCCAGCGTCATCGGCGCGCCGGCGGCGTGATATTCCAGCGCACCCAGCAGCGCCGGGCTGTGCGGAAATTTTTTCTCCGTGAGGAAGCGGCCGATTTCGAGTTCGGGATTCACGCCCGGACCGACGCGGCGGAAAAATTTCAGCACAATTTTGTCGCCAAAAATCAACGTCGCGTTGCCCTCGTCCGTGTTGCGCAAAGACGGACCGGGCAATGGGGCGCCGTTCAGGATTTGCCGCAGGGCCGGCGTGCGCGAGGCTTCCAGTCCGCCCTGTTCATTATGCGGCCGCTCGCGGCGGCCAATCAATTCGATCAACTCGCGGGCGAACGCCGGCGTGGCCAGCGCCTCGTAAAGCACGCCGGATTGCGCGGCGTCCGGCCGCGTCAGTTCCGCCGCGCCGAACGCGCGGACCGGACCGGCCGCGGTGCCGGCGGCAAACGCCAGCGGCACCACGAACAATTCCGGAACCGCGTCCACGTATTCCACCTGGACGAACGCGAGTTCGGCATCCGTTCCGTCCGGCAGCGGCACCGGGAAGCACTCCTTGATCGTCGCCAGCTTGATGGTTTTGGCCCGGCCTGCAAACCACGGCTGCGACCGGAAATAATCCGGCAGCGCCGCCTCGAATTTCGCCCGCGCGTTGCCGGTGAAAATCTCCTGCCAGCTTTCGGCGACGGCGATGGCCGGCAGCGCCACGGGCGCGCCGCCTGCCGTCTTCGCCGCCAGCGGCTGCGGCTTTTGCTCCAGCGAGAACCAGAAAAAGTTGTGCGGGCCGAGCGTGAGAAAATACGGGGTGTCCGTGATGACCGGAAATTTCGTCCGGCCAAACAGCTCCACCGGCATCAGGTTTTTGAACGCCGACAAATCCAGTTCCACCGGCTGCGTGAAGCGCGAGAGGTTGGCCACGACCAGAACGATTTCTTTTTCGTGACGCAGGACGTAGCCCAGGATTTTGTTGTTGTCCGGCTGGAGAAATTCGCATTTGCCCTCGCCAAGGGCGCGCCAGCGTTTGCGCAGCAACAGCATCCGGCGCATCCACCAGAGCAGCGAATGTTGATTGGCCAGTTGTTCCTCGACGTTGTCGGCCTCGTAGTGATAGGCCGGATCGAGGATGATCGGCAGGTAAAGACTCTGCGGATTCGCGCGCGAGAAGCCGGCGTTTTTGTCCGAACTCCACTGCATCGGCGTGCGCACCCCGTTGCGGTCGCCCAGATAAATGTTGTCGCCCAGCCCGATTTCGTCGCCGTAATAAAGCACCGGCGTGCCGGGCAGCGAGAAGAGCAGCGCGTTGAGCAGCTCGATGCTCTTGCGGTCGTTGTTGAGCAGCGGGGCGAGCCGGCGGCGGATGCCCAGATATAACCGCGCCTGATGCACCTGCGCATACATCCGAAACATGTAATCGCGCTCCTCGTCGGTGATCGTGGCAAGGGTCAGCTCGTCATGGTTGCGCAGGAACAAGGCCCACTGGCTGGTCTCCGGGATGGCCGGCGTCTGTTCCAGGATTTCCACGATGGGCAGGCGGTCCTCCATGCGCAACGCCATGAACAGCCGCGGCATCAGCGGAAAATGAAATGCCATGTGGCATTCATCGCCCCGGCCCTGGCCGAAATACGACACCGCCTCCTCCGGCCACAGGTTCGCCTCGGCCAGCAGCATCCGGTCGCCGTATTTTTCATCCACGTGGGCGCGCAGCGACTTGAGGAAGGCGTGGGTTTCCGGCAGGTTTTCGCAGGTGGTCCCGTCGCGCTCGTAAAGATACGGCACCGCGTCCAGCCGCAAACCGTCCACCCCCAGGTCCAGCCAGAAATCCACCACCCGGAACATCGCGGCGCGGACCTCGGGGTTTTCGTAATTCAAATCCGGCTGGTGCGAAAAGAAACGGTGCCAGAAATAGGTTTCGGCCACCGGATCCAGCGTCCAGTTGGAAACCTCGACCCCGTTGAAAATGATCGGCGCCTCCTTGTATTTGTGCGGGTCGTCGCTCCAGACATAGAAGTTCCGCCAGCGGCTGCCGGGCTTGGCGTTGCGTGCGCGTTGAAACCACGGATGCTGGTCCGACGTGTGGTTCAGCACCAGTTCCGTGATAACGCGCAGCCCGCGCTGGTGCGCCTCGCGGAGAAAGGTTTTGAAATCGCCCAGCGTGCCATACATCGGATGCACGTCGCAGTAATCGGCGATGTCGTAGCCGTCGTCCTTGAGCGGTGACGGATAAAACGGCAGCAGCCAGATCGCCGTCACGCCGAGGTCCCTGATGTAATCCAGCTTCTCCGTCAGCCCGCGAAAATCGCCCGCGCCGTCGCCGTCCGCGTCATAAAACGCGCGGACATGAAGTTCGTAAATGACGCCGCTCTTATACCAGAACGGCTCCTGGCCCAATCCGGCGCGGCTGCGTTTTGAATGCGGCATAACTTTTAGATTACACGGCGGGAATTGGGTTCACGGTTTTTTCGCGCGGTCCCTGGCTCAATTCGTGCAGCAGCTTTCGCACGGTCGCCGGGCCGCTCAAATAATACCGTGCTGCCGTGCTGGCCAGCCCGACGCACACGGAAAAGGCCGGCGGCGGCAGCGCGCGGAATAAATCCTCGTCCGTCCAGTCGTCGCCGATGCCGAGAATGAAATCCGGCGCGTATTGTTTCAGCCATTCCAGCCCGGCGGTGCCTTTGTTGACGCCGGAGTTGCGGATTTCAATGACCTTGTTGCCCTCGAACACCTGCACGTCAATGTTGCGCGTGTAGCCGGCAAGGTCATCAATCAATTCCTTCGCGCGCAGCGAGGCCTGTTCCGGGTCGGCGCGACGATAATGCCACGCGAGCGAAAATTCTTTTTCCTCCAGCAGCGCGCCCGGCAGGCGGTCCACGTAAAGTTGAAGAATCGGCCGCACGCGCTCTTTCCAGTCGCTGGTCATGGTCTTCAACATCCGCCAGTCCTCGCCCTGGTTCCGCAGCCAGACGCCGTGCTCGGCGATGAGTGAAATGGGCAGTTTGCCCACCCATTCCTCGAGCGTGCGCCGCGGACGGCCGCTGATGATAGTCACATGATTCGCCGGATCGGAGCCGAGCGTGGTGAGCAGCTCCACCAGTTCCGCGTCGGGCTTCGCCAGTTTCGGTTCCGACGAAAACGGCACCAGCGTGCCGTCGTAGTCCAGCAGAAGTGCGCGGCGCGTGGCGGCGCGGTATTGCTGGATCATGCCGCTGCTGGCCTTGCCGGTGAGCAGCCGCGCCCGGCGGGCGGCCTCGGTTTTCTGCGTGGAGAGCAGCGCCTGCACAAAATCATCCGCCCAGCGGACGACATTGTAGCGGCGCAGCCGTTCCTGCAAAAGCTGGTTGCGCCGGATTTGTTCCTCGACCGGCATGGTCAACGCCTGTTCCAGCGCCTTCGCGAAATCTTCGCGGTGAAACGGGTTGATGATGATGGCCTCGCCCATTTCCTTCGCCGCGCCGGCCATCTCGCTCAAGATCAAAACGCCGGTCTGGTCGGGACGCGACGCGATGAATTCCTTCGCCACCAGATTCATGCCGTCGCGCAACGGCGTGATCAGCGCCACGTCGCACAGGCGGTAGAGCGGGACGATTTCGTCAAACGTCAGATTGCGGAACTGATAGACCAGCGGCGTCCAATGGACATTCCCAAAATCGCCGACGATGCGCCCGACAGTCTGTTCCAGTTCTGACTTCATCGCCTGGTAGCTGTCCACGCCGATGCGCGACGGCGCGACGGAAATGATGAATGTCACCTTGCCGTGCCACTGCGGATTCAGTTTCAGAAAAGTTTCGTAGCCGCGCAGCCGGTTGATGAGACCCTTCGTATAATCCAGCCGGTCCACGGAAAAAATCACCTTCTGCCCGATACATTTCTGACGCAGTTCCTCCACGCGCAATTCGGTTTCCTTGGAATTGGCGGCGTGTTCAAACCGCTCGAATTCCACGCCCATTGGAAACGTGTCCACCTCCACCACGCGGTCGCGCAGCGTCAGGCTGCCAAGCTGGTGTTCAAAGCCGGACGTGCGCAGCACCGAAGTCAGGAAATCCCGCGCATAATCGTGTGTGTGAAAACCGATCAGGCTGGAGCCGAGCAGGCCGTCGAGGATTTCCTCGCGCCACGGCCGCGGCAGCATCCGGAAAACCTCCCAGGACGGAAACGGGATGTGCAGGAAAAAACCGATGGGCATGTCCGGGAATTTTTCGCGCACCAGTTTTGGCAGCAGCATCAGGTGATAATCATGGATCCACAGCACGTCGTCCGGACGCAGCGCAGCCACCACGGCCTCGCCAAAGACGCGGTTGACGTTCCGGTATTCCTGCCAGTTCTCCTCCTCGTAATGCGTCAGCATCGGGAAATAATGGAACAATGGCCAGATGGTCTTGTTGCAGAAACCGAGGTAAAAGCGGTCCATGCTTTCTTCCGGCAGATAGACCGGACTGGACTTGAACTGCTGTTCGGCATACGTCCGCACCGCCGCCTCGTGTCCGGGCGGGACGCTTGCGCCGGGCCAGCCCATCCACAAATAATCCTGGCGTTCCGCGCCGTCCGGGACTTTGCGATCCAGATAGCTCCACAGCCCGGTGGTCAGCCCGCCGGCGCTGGGTTTGAATTGCGGCGCACCTTGAGGGAACGAAACGGTGAATGGCAGACGATTTGAAACAACAACCAGCCTCATAAAACATGATTTCGCCTTTTGCCAGCGGCTTTGTCAAGCAGCCGGGAAAATTATTTTCGGTTTTCCGGGCGGCCATTCACCGGCGCGCCATTTTTCCGGCCGCAACTGCGCGGCAATTGACGCTGGCGGGTTTTCTGCTAGATTAACCGGCCATTTATGAACCGCCATCCGCACGTCGCAGTTGTCGGCGCCACCGGCGCCGTCGGCATCGAGATGATCAAGACCCTTGAAAAAAGAAATTTTCCCGTGGGCAGACTGACTTTGCTCGCCTCCGCCCGCTCGGCCGGCAAGAAACTCAAGTTCAAAGGGCAGGACGTCACGGTCAAGGAACTCACGAAGGATTCGTTCGCGGGCATTGACATCGCGCTTTTCAGCGCGGGCGGAGGCATTTCAAAGGAATTCGCGCCCATCGCCGCGAAAGCCGGCTGCGTGGTCGTGGACAATTCCAGCGCGTTCCGGCAGGACGACAAGGTTCCGCTGGTCGTGCCCGAAATCAACGCCGCCGACGTGAAATGGCACCACGGCATCATCGCCAATCCAAATTGCACCACGGCCATCACGCTCATGGCGCTGTATCCGCTGCACCAGGCGTTCGGCGTGAAGCGCATTTTCGCCTCCAGCTACCAGGCCGTCTCCGGCACCGGGGCCAGGGCGATTGAGGAGCTCGAACGCCAGGTCAGGCAAATTGTCAACCAGCAGCCGGTGACGAAGGAAGTTTATCCGCACCAGATCGCCTTCAACGTGCTGCCGCATGTGGATTCATTTCTGCCGACCGGCTACACGAAGGAGGAGATGAAGATGGAAAACGAGGGCCGCAAAATCATGCACCACGCCGCGTTCCGCGCGAGCGTGACCTGTGCGCGCGTGCCGGTGTATCGTTCGCATTCCATTGCCGTGAGCGCGGAATTCGAAAGGCCGGTTTCTGTGGCAGCCGCGCGCGAAGTTTTGAAAAAGGCGCCCGGCCTCGACCTGGTGGACGACCCGGAAAACAAGAAATATCCGATGCCGCTGTTCACCTCCGAAAAATACAATTGCGAAGTCGGCCGCCTCCGGCTGGACTGCGCGCTGGACAACGGCCTGTGCTTCTGGGTGAGCGGCGACCAGTTGCTCAAAGGCGCTGCACTTAACGCGGTGCAGATCGCGGAAGAACTGGTGAAGTAAAATCGGTTTTTGGGGGTGGAATTGCACGCTGCCATGATTCTCGGACAAAGATGATTTCAAGTCGCGCGCCCCGCTAATGTTCCGCGTCAAAGTGTTCGGAGCGGACACGAACTTCAATCCGGAGGGAACGCCTGCGGGAACTGCATCCTGTCCGGTTCTGGTTGAGCGACGCAGTCCTACACGGCATACTGCCGCAGATACTTCACCGCGACGCGCAAATCCTTCGGCCATTCGCTTTTGATGGTCACGGTTTTGCCGGTGACGGGATGCGGCAGGCTCAATTCCTCGGCGTGCAGCGCGGCCCGCGACATCAGCGGGCGTTCTTCCCGGCCTGGTTTGAGGCGGAAATTTTTTTTGAGCCGCGAGAGCCAGAGTTTTTTGCCGCCGTAAAGCTCGTCGGCCACAATCGGCAGTTCCACATGGCTCAGGTGGACGCGAATCTGATGCGGGCGGTCCGTCATGGGTGTGCACTGGACCAGGGCGTAGCCGGCGCGCGTAAAATTTTCCAGCAGGGTGATGCTGGTCGTTGCCGCCTTGCCGTCGTGTTTGTCCACGCGCACCAGGCCGGGCTGCACGGGATGCGGCGCAAGCCGGGCATGCACTTCAAACGACTCTTCCATCAGGGTGCCGCGCACGAGCGCGACATATTTCCGCTGCGGCCGGTCACAGCCAAACGCATCGGCCAGCGCGAGGTGCGCGGCTTTGTTTTTGGAAAGCAGAATGACGCCGCTGGTGTCGGCGTCGAGCCGGTGTTCGTTGTTCAAGTAAGTCAGCCGGCGTTCCCGCGCCCACGGTTTGCCGGCGGCAATGCCCGCGTGCAGCAACTGCATCAGGTCCGGCCGCTCAACTTCAGCGGCCTCGGCTCCGATTCGTGCATCGGCCTCGGACGACGTGGGCAGACCGGCGGGCTTGTCGAGCGCGAGCAGATGCTCGTCCTCAAACAGGACGGGGATTTCCCAAAACTCGCGCGTGGCGGGCGACGAGAGCTTGATGGTGCTGGCGGTTTTCAATCGTCTTCCGGTCCTTCATCGCAATCATGATCGGGAAAATTAATTCTGCGATTTCGATTGCGACACAAATTAATTATTGGGCGGGCGCCTTGCCGCCGGCCAGTTCGTTATAGACCGGCGTGCTGCGCAGTTCGCGGTTGGCCTCGGCCTGCAGCCAGAGGTTGAACGCTTCGTTCTCGCGGGCCCGGCGCACTTGCGAAAGAAACTGCGGCATGTCCGCGGTTTTCTTCGCCTCATCCACCGGCAGCAGCGACTGGACGAACAGGACAAAGCCGCCGTCAGCCGTGGGGAAGAACTGGCTCAAATGGCCGGGCTGCGTGGTGAACGCCGCCTGTTTGAGCTGCCGCAACTCGGCGCGGTCGCCCGCTTCCGGCACTTCCTGTGAACTCAATGAAAACGGCGCCAACGCCTGCGGCGCCTGGCCGGCGGCGACGGCGGCCTGGGCGAACGTTTTGCCCGCCGCCATCTGCACGGCGGCGGTGTAATAAAAATTGGTGCCGGCGCTCTGGGCTTTCAGGGCGGCTTCGCGATTTTGATAATCTTCGACGACCCGGGCGTGAATCTGGCTGAGCGGCGGGATGGCGCTGGGCAGTTGCCTGGCCAGTCCGAGGACATAGACGGCCTCCGCACCGGGAATCGGCTTGGAAAACGGCGAGTCGGCATTCAGCTTGAACGCGGTCTTTGTGAATTCAGCGGGCGCGGCGAATTCTTCCGGGCCGTAGGTGTCGGCAAACGGCGCGGTGAGGTGGACGGCCAGGCTTTTTTGCCGGGCGAGCGTGACGAGATTTTCCGGGCTGACCGGGTCCATCGCAAACAGTTCGGCGACAAACTGCTTGGCCTGCTCGGCGGCGGCGGCCGCCGCACCCTGGCGCACAATCAATTCGCGGATTTTGGCCTTGGCCTCTTCGGGCGTCTTCGCATCAGGAGCGGACTCCATGCCATGCTGGGCGTAATATGCCTCGGCCTGGTTGTTGATGTTCGTCCTGCCCAGCTTCTGCTCGGCGGCAGCCAGATAATTGGTCAGGTCATACGCAACATAATTCACCTGCACGCGGTCCGGCTCGCGATAAACCGCCAGGCTGTTCGAGTAAAATTGTGCGACGGCGGCGGGCGTGACGGCGACCTGTGCGAGATAATTCGACGCGGAAAAGAAGACCGCCTGCGCGGAAACCTCCTGCTGTTCGCGGTCGTAAAGCATGCCGGCCTCCTGCGGTGGCACGAGCGCGCCGGAGAGCCCGAGCGTCTGAACCAGCTGCTGAATGGTCAGGTCGTCGCGGACGAACCGCTGAAAATCCACCGTGCCGAGGCCTTCGGGTTGCAGCACGCGCTCGAGGAACTGGCTCATCGGCACGGTCTGTCCGTTGCGGCCGAGCGAATGGAGCAGGTCCTGCGCACCCTCCACCAGCGCCGCTTCGCTGACGTGGATGCCGAGGGCCTTGGCCTTTTCCGTCAGCATCAGGCGGACGTAAGTTTCGCGTTCCGCATCCGTGCGGTTGAAGTTCGGGCTTTTGTCGGGAAACTCGCCGTAATGCAGCCAGTAATAAATATAAAATTCCCGCTGTGCCGCCGTAAAAGCCTCGGCCGTCACGGCCTTGCCGTAGATCGTGCCGTAACCGGAACCCCGGCCGCCGCCACCGCGCGTCCCGCCTTGTCCCATGAAAAATACAAATGAAAATATCGTGAGCCCGGCGATGATCCACCACAGCCACGTTGAATGTTTGCGAATTGATCCGATCATAGTGAAAAATGGAACGCGCAGCCTAGCTTGCCCGGAGGAGCAAGGCAAACGCAAAAACAAACTCGTCCCCGTTCTTCCGCGCGTCCCCGCCTTCGGTTTTTAGCATCTTCAGGGACGAGAACGAAAACGATCAGGATATTTTCAGCCACCGCGCCACATCCATCGCCGCGTAGGTGATCAAAATATCCGCGCCCGCCCGGCGCATGGCCAGCAGGCTTTCGAGTGTCACGCCGCGTTCATCAATCCAGCCGTTTGCCGCCGCAGCCTTGATCATCGCGTGTTCGCCGCTCACAGCATAGGCGGCGGTGGGCAGGCCGAATTCTTTCTTTACGCGATGAATGATGTCGAGATACGCCAGCGCCGGCTTGACCATCACGATGTCCGCGCCTTCCTGGATGTCCAAGGCGACCTCGCGTAACGCCTCGTTCGCGTTCGCCGCATCCATCTGATAGCTGCGCCGGTCGCCAAACTGAGGCGCGGACTCGGCCACTTCACGGAACGGCCCGTAAAACGCCGACGCGAACTTCGCCGCGTAGCTCATGATCGGCGTGTCGGCAAAACCGTCATTGTCCAGCTCCGCGCGGATGGCGCGCACGCGGCCGTCCATCATGTCGCTCGGCGCGACGATGTCCGCGCCGGCCGCCGCGTGGCTCGCCGCCGTTTGCGCGAGCAGCTTGAGCGTCGGGTCGTTCAGGATTTTTCCGCCCTGCACAATGCCGCAATGGCCGTGCGCCATGTATTCGCAGAGGCACACGTCCGTGATGACCAGCAGCGGCGGCAATTCCTTTTTCAGCAGCCGCACCGTCTGCTGCACGATGCCGTTCTTCGCATAAGCGCCGCTCGCCTTCGCATCTTTTTTATCGGGAATGCCGAACAGCAAAACTGCGGGAACGCCCAGCGCGTGCGCCGCCGCGGCCTCGCGCACAATTTCATCCGGTGACAATTGAAACACGCCGGGCATGGCGTCCACGGGCCGACGCAGCTTTTTCCCGCTGCGGGCGAACAGCGGCAGCACGAGCTGCGAAACATTCAACGACGTTTCCGCCACAAGCCGGCGCAGTGCCGGCGCAGTCCGCAGCCGGCGCGGACGGGCGACAGGGAATCCGGGCAAATTCATGGCGGCAGTTTAGATTTTGTGACGCGCGGGCAAAAGCGGAAAGTTTGCAGCCACAGATGCACACAAATGAAACACAGATTACGGAATCGCGAGGCGGTTGGTGGCGAGGCCGGTTTGATGAAGCCAGTTTGTAAGGCTGGAATTGCTTAATGTCTGAACGCTGCCGTCGGCGAGCAAAATGTTGCCGGAGTATTTGTGGCGCGTGGCAGACCAGATGATTGGAGCATTCGACGAGATTTTGAGCAGGCCAGATTTTGCGAGAACGCCATTGATTTCAAAATTAGCGTCGCCTGAAAGCACAGCTTGCGGGTTTTTCTCGTCAGCGTCAGCGTTGACGAAGTAGCTGATTCGGCTGTTATTGAAATCGGTCGTAAAATTTGTCGCGTAATCCCGGCGCATATCCTGCGGGCAGATTACAATCTTCGGCGTGCTTAATTCGTTGGACATGGCTTGAAAAGTTGCCACTACATTCCCGGCAGCAACCAGCTCCATCGAGCCTCCGTTGGTCATGGAAACATGCATTGGATATTTGTCGTTGTTATCGCCTTCCCAAATGCGACAGGCGAGGCCGACCTGTTTGAGGTTATTGACGCACCAAGTAGTTTTCCGCCAATATTCTCTTGCCCCATCGTGAGGTCGGCGAAGCCAAAGCAAAGCCACTCCTGCGAGCATGGCGAGCACAACAATGCTCACCAGCAATTCCTCCAGTGTCAGCGCGGCGGTCTTCTGATGGGAAACGCGCGGCTTCATGGCTTCGACTTTGCTCCCGTCCAAAAACTTTGTCCAGCCAAAGCTGCGCGGGTCGCAGGCCCGCGCTCCGTGCCAGTTCATCAGTGGCTGAACTTCGGTTTCAAAGATACTTCGCAATAATCGGCTTCAGTTCGGCGATGGTTTTCCTGGGCCAAGCTTTGCGTTCAGTCATGATGGCGTTCTGGAGCGCGGCATGACAGGGCCAGTTCGGCTTGGCGGGAATCTGCGGGATGACTTTGGTGACAATGGCCCCGGCGGTCGCGGCGTTTTTCATCAGGTTGGCCACGACCATTTCCACGGTCACATGCGCCTCGTCCGTTTTCCAGCAGTCGTAATCGGTGATCATCGCCATCGTGGCGTAGGCGATCTCGGCCTCGCGCGAGCACTTCGCCTCGCCCAGGTTTGTCATGCCGATGACGTCATAGCCGAGCTGGTGATTCGTGAGCGATTCAGCGCGCGTGCTGAACGCCGGGCCTTCCATGCAGACATAAGTGCCGCCGTCGTGGACGCGCGCCTTCAAACCGCGCGCGGCTTGCAAAAGGATTTGCCGCAGCTCCTCGCAAACCGGATCCGCAAACGCGATGTGCGCGACGATGCCGCGTCCGAAAAACGTGTGTTCAAAATCGCGCTTGGTGCGGTCCAGAAACTGGTCGGGCAGCACGATGTCGCACGGACGGTATTTTTTCTGGAGCGAGCCGACGGCGCTGACGCTCAAAATCCACGCGACATCGAGCCTCTTCATCGCCCAGATGTTCGCGCGATGGTTTAATTCGCTCGGCAGGATGCGGTGGCCGCGGCCGTGGCGCGGCAGGAAAACCACGTCGCGTCCGGCGAGCGTGCCGGTGAGGAATTCATCCGACGGCGCACCGAATGGCGTCCTGACCTTCACCCATTTCTGATTCTTGAAACCTTCGAGGTGATACAAGCCGCTGCCGCCGATGATGCCGATTCTGTGTTTTGACATGAAATTTTTTTACCACGAAAAACTGGGAACACACGAAAAAACGGAACGGCGGAGTTGCGACAGGGCGCCCGACCATGCGTATTTTTCTCGGCTGGCGTTTGGAGGGGATTCGATTATTCTGCGGGCATGGAACTGTTCAACAAAATTCTCAAGACGGCCGTTGATGGCGGATCGTCGGACATCCACATCAAAATCGGAACGCCGGTCATTTTCCGCATCAACCGCGAATTGATATCCATCGAATGTCCCGTGCCAACCGAGCAGTGGATGAACAATGTGGTCGAGAAAGTCTGCCCGATTCATCTCAAGAAAAAACTGGAGGAGGAACGCGAGGTGGATTTTTCCTATTATGTCCCGGACGTGGGCCGGTTCCGCACCAACCTTTTCCAGCAGCGCGGCCAGTGGGCGCTCGCGATGCGTTATGTCCGCAGCCACGTCGCCAGCTTTGAGGAGCTCGGTTTGCTGGAACAAATCAAGACCATTGCCGAGGCGCCGCGCGGCATCGTGCTGGTGGCCGGTTCGACCGGCTGCGGCAAATCCACGACGCTTGCGGCGATGGTCGAACACATCAACGGCAATTTCAAAAAACACATCATCACGCTCGAAGACCCGATTGAATTTGTATTTGAGGACAACCAGTCCGTCATCGAGCAGCGTGAAGTTGGCCTGGACACGGTTTCCTTTCATCACGCGCTCAAGCATGTTTTGCGGCAGGATCCTGACATCATCATGGTCGGCGAAATGCGTGACGACATCAGCTTCGGTGCGGCGATGAGCGCGGCGGACACGGGGCATCTGGTTTTGTCCACGCTGCACACCACGACCGCCGCGCAATCCATCACGCGCATCCTTGATTTTTTCAAGGCGGAAGAGCGCGAACAGGTCCGCCGCCAGCTCGCCGGCACCTTGCGCGGCGTGATCTGCCAGCGCATGGTTTCGACCGTGGACGGCAAGCTGACCCCGGCGCTGGAAATCATGGTCAATTCGCCGCTCATCAGAAAAATGCTGGAAGAAAACCGGCTGGACAAGCTCACCGTTGCCATCGAAACCGGCGTGGACGATGGCATGCTCACGTTCAACCAATCGTTGTTCAACCTCGTTAAAGCCGGACGCGTCACCGAGAAGGAAGCGCTGGGCAAAGCCAGCAATCCGCAGGCGCTGGAGATGAATTTCAAGGGCATTTTCCTCAACGAAGGCGGTCGCATTGTTGGCTAGTTTAAAACATCGTCCAAATTACCCGGTTGACTTAAAGTCAACCGGGTTTATCGTATTAAGAAATGAGGATTTCAAAGAAAACTGACTACGCTTTGCGCACCTTGTTCACGCTGGTGGATCATTACGGCGGCGTGCCAATTCCGATCCGCGAACTTGCGCGCCGGAATGATGTTCCCAAGCGGTTCCTTGAACAAATCATGCTCGGCCTCAAGACGCAGGGCTGGGTGGACAGCTCAGCCGGGATTCGCGGCGGCTATTTTCTAGCGAAAAGCCCGGCCAAAATCACGCTGGGCGAGGTGGTGCGCCATTTTGACGGCATTATTGCCCCGATTGATTGTGTTTCGGTCACCGGCTACCAGCGTTGCTCGCAAGAATCAGTCTGCCGTTTCCGCCGGGTTTTTTTTGACGCGCGCAACTATGTGGCGAACTTGATGGATCGCGCGACGCTGGCGGATGTTGCAAAGGGTCTGCCGCTGGCAAAACACGAAGTTTCCTCCGGCTTCATTGGCGGCGAAGGCATCTAAAATTTTTTCTCTTTGGCCGTTGACAAAAAATTAAGCTGGGGCATAATAGCTATCAAAGAAGTCGTGTTAAAAACATGAAAGCGTTCGGATGTGGTCAAGTTCAAAGACGACGAGGAACTGAATTAAAATTCAGTTTTTATTTGTAGATAAAGACGACTTGATATGTCGTTTATTACAAAACGCAGAACCAGCAAATAAAAATGCATGACGGAAAACCTTGAGCAAAAAATGAAAATCAAAACGAAACTGAAACAGTTGACGCTTGCAACAGCCATCGGCACGCAGTTCGCCATGTCCGCGTTGGCCGCCGAGGCCCAGGCCACCAATTCGACCAGCGCCGAGGAGATCGCGATCTTAAAAAGGGAAATCCAGGTGTTGGAACAAAAAGTGGACAGCCTGGAACAACGCCAAAATCAGTCGCCGCAGTCCGGGCAAATCGAGGCGCTGGACCAAAAAGTTCGCGTTTTGGAACGCGAACGGGAAATTGACCAGGACGCGGCGGTGACGGCGACGAAAGCGCAGCCGAAACTTTTGCTGGGCGGAAACGGTTTCGTAATGAGTTCCGCCGACTCGAATTTTGTGGCGCAACTGCATGGCGTGTTGCAGTTCGACAGCCGGACATTTTTTCAGGACGGCGGCCTCAATGGCAACGACGGTTTTCTGTTGCGCCGCGCGCGGCCAATTTTCACCGGCACGGTGTTTCATGATTTTGATTTCAACTTCACGCCGGATTTCGGCGGCAGCACGGTGCAGATCGTGGACGCCTACTTGAATTACCGCAATCGCCCGGAATTGCAGTTGGAGGCGGGCAAATTCAAATCACCCATTGGGCTGGAGCATCTGGTGGCCGACAAGGATCTTTTGTTCAACGAGCGCTCGCTGGCAACGGATTTGGTGCCGAACCGGGATCTCGGCGTGGCCTTGCACGGCGATTTGTTCGGCGGCGCGGCCAGCTACGCGCTGGGCGTGTTCAATGGCGGCACGGATTATAACGGCACGACGGTCAACACCTCGTTTCAGGACGACAAGTCGTTTGCGGGCCGGGTGTTTTTCCAGCCGTGGAAGAAGTCAGACGCGAACGTGCTGCGCGGGCTGGGGTTTGGCGTGGGCGGCAGTTACATGGCCAATCATCCGCAGACGAATTCGTCCACCGGTTTGACGCCGGGCTACACGACCGACGGGCAGCAGAAATTTTTCGCCTACAATTCCGGGGTGAACGCGAACGGCGCGGGCTGGCGCTTTTCGCCGCAGGCCTATTATTATTACGGCCCGCTCGGCTTGCTGGGTGAATATGTCGTCTCCGATCAGCAAGTTGCTTCCGCCACCAGCTCGGCGGATTTGCAAAACACGGCCTGGGAAGTCACCGGCAGCTGGGTGTTGACAGGTGAAGATGCTTCCTACAACGGGGTCACGCCGCGGCATCCGTTTGATCCGCGCAACGGCCAGTGGGGCGCGTGGCAGTTGGTGGCACGTTTCGCGGAGCTGAACGTGGACAGCAAGGCGTTCACGGACGGCTTCGCCAGTTCGGCCAAGTCGGCGGACGGCGCGAACGCCTGGTCAGTCGGCTTGAACTGGTATCTCAACAAAAACCTGCGCGCCGACTTGAGTTTCTCGCACACGGAATTTGGCGGCTTCACGGGCAAGGCAGCGCCCGGCACCGTGCCGGCACAGTCGGAAAACGTGCTGTTCTCCCGCGTGCAACTGGCGTTCTAAAGTGCAGAATCGCAAACCTCAAAAATCATGAAAAACTTTTTTAAAATTCTTCTGGCCGCGTCACTGGCGTATTCGGTCAGCGCCAAGGAAATCAAGCTGCTCAATGTTTCCTACGATCCGACGCGCGAGCTTTACACGGAATACAACGCCGCGTTCGCCAAATACTGGCAGGCGAAAACCGGCGACACCGTGACGGTTTCCCAATCGCACGGCGGTTCGGGCAAACAGGCGCAGGCCGTCATCAACGGCCTGGAAGCCGACGTGGTGACGCTGGCGCTGGCTTACGACATTGATGCAATTTCGCAGCAGGCCAAACTGCTGCCCGCTGACTGGCAGAAGCGTTTGCCCGGCAACAGCACGCCCTACACTTCGACGATTGTTTTCCTCGTTCGCAAAGGCAATCCCAAAGGCATCAAGGACTGGGACGATGTTGTGAAAAAAGGCGTGAGCGTGGTGGTGCCGAATCCGAAGACTTCCGGCGGCGCCCGCTGGGCCTATCTCGCCGCCTATGCCTACGCGCTGGAAACAAACCATCACGATGACGCCGCCGCGCGCGACTTCATCAAGCGGCTTTACAAAAACGTGCCGGTGCTGGATTCCGGCGCGCGCGGTTCCACCGTGACGTTCGCGCAGCGCGGCATCGGCGACGTGCTGCTCGCGTGGGAAAACGAGGCGCACCTCGCGCTCAAGGAATTCGGCGCGGACAATTTTGAAATCATCACGCCGCCGTTGAGCATCCTGGCCGAGCCGCCGGTGGCCGTCGTGGACAAAAACGCCCAACGTCACCACACGACCGAAGTGGCGGCCGAATATTTGAACTATCTTTACTCCGACGAGGGCCAGGAAATCGCGGCGAAGAATTTTTACCGGCCGCGCAACGCCGCCATCGCCGCCCGATACGCCGCCAATTTCAGCCAGGTGAAACTGGTCAACATCGACGAGGAATTCGGCGGCTGGCAGCAGGCGCAAAAAACGCACTTTGCCGACGGCGGAGTTTTCGACCAGATTTTCCAACCATAAAACGCGTTCGTGGTTCCTCCAATGAGGGCGGCGGTTTGTTCCTACCTGTCAAACCGCCGCCCGCTGGGGGGAAACGAAATCAAACCAAATCCACCATGACCATCGCCACACCATCTAAAATTCCATTTGCACCGGGACGTCCGTCCCGCCGCAGCCTGGAGGAGCTGCTCGCGCCGCTGGAGAAAATCGCCGCCGACTCGCCCAATCTCGTCACCAATCACGCCGCCACCTTTGCAGTAAACAACGAAAGCTACGAACTGCCGCGCTATTTGTTTGTCGGGCCGCGCGGCGGCGGCGACACGCCGATCCGCCTCGGCATCTTCGCCGGCATCCACGGCGACGAACCGGAAGGCGTTCACGCGCTGGTTCAATTCATCCAGTTGCTCGAATGCAAACCCGAACTCGCCGCCGGCTATTACCTCTCGTTCTATCCGGCCTGCAATCCGGCCGGCTTTGAGGACGGCACGCGCTTTTCGCGCGGCGGCAAAGATTTGAACCGCGAGTTCTGGAATAATTCCGCCGAGCCGGAAGTCCGGCTGTTGCAGGCTGAACTGCAATCGCGTTCGTTTCAAGGCATCATCTCACTGCACACCGACGACACCAGCGACGGTTTTTACGGCATCGTGCGCGGCGCGACGCTGACCAAACATTTGATTGAACCCGCGCTGGCCGCCGCTGAAAAATTTCTGCCGCGCGACCAGCGCTCCGTGATTGACGGCTTCAACGCGCGCAACGGCGTCATTCGCGACTGCTACGACGGCGTTTTGTCCGCGCCGCCGAAAGTGCGTCCGCGTCCGTTTGAAATTATTTTGGAAACGCCCGCCGCGCCGCCGGAATACTTGAAGCAATGCGCCTTTGTCGCGGCGCTGCAGACCATTTTGATTGAATACCAGAAATTCATCGCCTACGCTCCGAACCTCTAAACCGTGGCGACCAAGCAAAGCAGAGGCAAAAAAATCCGTGTGCTGCCGGGCTTCAGACTGACGCTCGGATTCACGGTCTTTTACCTGGGCCTCATCGTGCTCATCCCGCTGGCGGCGGTCTTCTGGAAAACCAGCACGCTGACGTGGGCGGAATTCTGGCACATCATCACTCTGCCGACGGCAATGGCCTCGTATCGGCTGACCTTTGGCGCGTCGTTTTGCGCCGCGCTGGTCAACGCCGGTTTCGGCCTCGTCGTCGCGTGGGTTTTGGTGCGCTATGATTTTTTCGGAAAAAAAATCGTGGACGCGCTGGTGGACCTGCCGTTCGCGCTGCCGACCGCCGTGGCCGGCATCACGCTGGCGGCGCTGTATTCGCAAGCCGGCTGGATTGGCCGGCTGTTTGGTTTTACCGGTGCAACGGGGCAATTTCACGGAATCAAAGTCGCCAATACGCAGCTCGGCATCTTCGTGGCGCTGACCTTCATCGGCCTGCCGTTCATCGTGCGCACCGTGCAGCCGGTTCTCGAAGACCTCGACCCGGAACTCGAAGAAGCCGCTTCGAGCCTCGGCGCGAACCGCTGGCAGGTTTTCTGGCGCGTGATTCTGCCGATGCTCACGCCGGCGCTGCTCACCGGCTTTGCGCTCGCGTTCGCCCGCGCGCTCGGCGAATACGGCTCGGTCATTTTTATCGCCGGCAACATCCCGATGAAAACGCAGATCACGCCCGTCGTCATCATGCAGGAACTGGACATGTTTGATTACGCGAAGGCCACCGCCATCGCCGTCGTGATGCTCGTCGTCTCGTTTGTGCTCCTGCTGGGCGTCAACGTGCTGCAATGGTGGACCAACCGCTACAACACCAACAACCTCGCATGACCCCCGCCGCGACCACTTTGCATCCGCCGCGTCCGGTGGTGCAACGCCGCACGACCAGCGAGCCGCCGCTCGTGCGGCGCGGGCTGATCGGCGTCGCGCTTGCATTTTTGAGCTTGTTTTTGTTCATCCCGCTGGTGTTTGTGTTCACGGAGGCGTTTGCCAAAGGAATCGGATTCTATTTTGAAACTTTGCGCGACCCGATGGCCTGGAGCGCCATCAAACTGACGTTCACCGCCGCCGTCATCGCCGTGCCGCTGAACTGCTTTTTCGGCGTCTGCGCGGCGTGGGCGATTGCGAAGTTTGATTTTCCCGGCAAAAATGTTCTGCTCACGCTGATTGACCTGCCGTTCTCGGTTTCCCCGGTGATTGCGGGTCTGATCTATGTGCTCGTGTTTGGCGCGCAAGGCTGGCTGGGCCTTTACCTGAACGCGGATCATCCCGCATTTCCGTGGCTGGCGAACTGGCTGAACGACCGGAATTTCAAAATCATCTTCGCCGTGCCGGGCATCGTGCTGGCGACGATCTTCGTCACGTTCCCGTTCGTCGCGCGCGAACTGATTCCGCTCATGCAGGCGCAGGGCCGCAGCGAGGAGGAAGCCGCGCGCGTGCTCGGCGCGAGCGGCTGGCAGACGTTCTGGCGGGTGACGTTGCCAAATGTAAAATGGGGTTTAATCTACGGCGTGATTTTGTGCAACGCCCGTGCGATGGGCGAATTCGGCGCGGTCGCGGTCGTCAGCGGCCGGATTCGCGGGCAGACAAACACCATCCCGCTGCACATCGAGGCGTTGTATGACGACTACAATTTCACCGGTGCGTTCGCCGTGGCGTCGTTGCTCGCGTTGCTCGCGCTCGTCACGCTGGGCTTGAAGACGTGGGTGGAGCACCAAAACGCCGCGCTGAACCAAACTGAAATTACGCGATGAGTGTCGAAGTCAAAAACGTCACGAAGAAATTCGGGAGCTTCACCGCGCTCGACCGCGTCAGCCTCCGGGTCGAGTCCGGCGAACTCGTCGCGCTGCTCGGCCCGTCCGGTTCCGGCAAGACCACGCTGCTGCGCACCATTGCCGGGCTGGAATTTCCCGACAACCCCGGCGAGGCGCAGGTTTTGTTTTACGGCGAAGACGTGACCCAGATTCCCGCGAGCCAGCGCAAGGCCGGTTTTGCCTTTCAGCATTACGCGCTGTTCCGGCACATGACCGTGTTCGAGAACATCGCGTTCGGCCTGCGCGTGCGCCCGAAAGAAACGCGTCCGCCAGAAGGTGAAATCCGCGCCCGCGTGGAAAAACTGCTGAAGCTCATCCAGCTTGAGCCGCTCGCCAAAAGATTTCCGTCACAGCTTTCCGGCGGTCAGCGCCAGCGCATCGCGCTCGCCCGCGCGCTCGCGGTGGAACCGAAAGTCCTCCTGCTGGACGAGCCGTTCGGCGCGCTCGACGCGAAGGTCCGCAAGGAGCTCCGCCGCTGGCTGCGGCAGTTGCACGAGGAGATTCACATCACGACGCTGTTTGTGACGCACGACCAGGAGGAGGCGCTGGAAGTCGCCGACCGCGTGGCGATTTTGCGCGACGGCAGAATTGAGCAGATCGGCACGCCGGAGGAGATATACGATCATCCCGCGTCGCCGTTCGTGTATGATTTTCTCGGCAACGTGAATTTGTTCAGCGGCCGGGTGAAGGACGGCACGGTGGTGATCGGCGAGACGGAATTTTCCCTGCCGGAAACGACCGGGGAAGTGGCGGCGGCGGCCGTGGCCTTTGTGCGTCCGCACGACATTCGCATCACGCGCGAGCCGGCGGGACAAAAGACTTTTCCCGCCCGGGTCGTCCGCTCCAACGCCGCCGGACCGGTGGCGAATCTGGAATTGAAGCGGCTGGACAGCGGCGAGCTGTTCACCGTGCAGTTGAGCAAGGAACTGTTTCAGGAATTGTCGCCCAAGCCAGGCGAATCGGTTTTCGTGGAACTGAAGAATGTAAAGGTCTTCGCTGATGATTATTCCATTTAATGCTGAGCTTTAACTTTGTTTGACACCGCTGCCGGCTTGCCTGTCGTTTCACGGCCTGGCCTGACAAACATTAGCACAGCCTCCTCAAAGCCGTTTCCTGCGGCTCACCGGCGGAAGAAAGGGGAAGCGGCGGTTGCGCCGGCCAGACTGGGCGCGACGTCCACAGCGATGCCGCGAATGTTCCGGCTCATGATTTTTGAAGTGATTTTTCGCTAAAAATAAATTTTGTTGCTTCTGTCTTCCTGCTATATCGGAATTCGGTGGAGCGAGTCCAGCCATACCCCGGCACAAATTCAAGGCGGATGGCTGCATCCAGCCGCAATGATGAGCGACAGCAAACGACCATTCACGGAACAAGTGACAAATACGAATCTCGGCCTGGACACCGCCAGGCTGGGTTGGATTGCCGCCGGCATCCTGGCCGTGCTGCTGGTCGTGGCCGTGCTGCTCTGGGCCACGGCTGTGGGCAAGCTGCGTGGAATGGAATCGCTTCGATCCAAGCTGGGCGATGCCAACGCCAGCCTCGCCAACGCCCTTGCCGAAAACCAGAAGGACCAAGACCAGATCGCGGCGTTGCAGACACAGGCGGCCGATTTGGAAAAAGAAAAGCAGCAAGCCGCCCAGATGTCGAAAGGGCTGGAAGACGAGATGCGCGCCGATCTGGAATCGAAGGATGTCACCATCTCCAAACTTCAAGGCAAGCTGACCGTGAACATCCTTGACCGCGTCATGTTTGATTCCGGCGAGGCGATTTTGAAGCCGGCCGGCGAATCCGTCATGCGCAAAATTGCGGGCATTCTCGCCGGACATCCCAAGCTTAAAATTCACGTCATCGGCCACACGGATAATGTGCCCATTCACGGCCGATTTGCCAGCAACTGGGAACTTTCCACCGCCCGCGCGCTGGCGGCCGTGCATTTCCTCACTGAAAAAGCCGGCGTAGATCCGCATCGCGTCGGGGCCGTGGGTTATGGGGAATATCGTCCGATTGCCGACAACTCAACGGCGGAGGGTCGGGCCAGAAACCGCCGCATTGCCGTCACCATTCTGCCGGATGAACTTGCGGGAACCGATGCCGTCCCGGCGGTGAAACCCGATGTTCCGGCTGATTCTCAACCCAAATCCGATGCGGTGCCGGAAACGGCTGAACCGCCCGTGAAGTAAACCTGGCCAGTTCCGCAATTTCACGCCGGATGGCACGGGGCGCAGATTTATTGTTCGGCAACCTTTTGAACTGGACAGCCATTGCTTCCGGATAAAGTTCAACTATCTCCAGCCATGATTACCGCTCCACTGGCTTATTCGCAAACCAACCGTCTTGACGGCGGGGCAATGACTCAAGAAGATTGAAATTCATAAACGCCTGCATTTCATCATGCCACGTCTATCTTCTTAGGCGTGGCGCCTGCCGCCACCATATCCACCAACCCAATAGCCAAACAACAGCGCCGAGTGATAGCCATAATCCGGATGAGTAACAAAAGGCCTTTGAGCTATGGCAAAAAAACCGGCCACCATGCCATTGAATGCCATTGAGACCCGAAGCACCCGCCCGACTTAACCATTGGGCTAACTCCTTCAGCGGTTTAATGTGATTTGCCGGCTTGAATTTTTTGCTTGGACTAACTCCTTTCCTGTGATTTAATCAAGTAATGAGCATTATCAATCTAACACCAACTCAACTTCGTCAAGCCGCCGATCTCAAAGAAAAGATCGAGCAGTTACAGAATAAACTGAACCAATTGCAGGGAACCAATGTCGCTCCGGTTTCAACCCCGGTCGCCAAACCCTACAAAAAGAAAATCAGCGCCGCCGGCATTGCCCGCATCCGGGCCGCGCAAAAGGCGCGTTGGGCGGTGATCAAAGGCGCCGCTAAACCGGTGGCCGCTTCCAAGCCTGTGGCCAAATCCGTTCCTGCTGCCAAGCCGGTGAAGCAAGGCCGGAGGAAAATGAGCGCCGAAGCCAGGGCAAGAATTGCGGTTGCAGCCAAAGCGAGATGGGCGAAAGTCCGCGCCGAGAAAGCCGCGAAAAGGTGATTTGCAAAACAGATCCGTTTCCAACGGCCGCCCGAAAGGCGGCCTTTTTTTATTTCGGCCACGCGCCTTCAGATTTGTCCGTCTGGCAGAACATAGCCCTTGACTTTATCAGTTGACCGCGAGCGTTTGCTCTTGCAGAACGACCTCGGTTTTTGATTCAGATAAGACCGCCTCTGCATTTTATGAAAAAGCATCTTTCACCGGCGGCTCATGGTTTTCTATTCTTCGCGGTGTTTGTGCTGGTGGTGATGCCGGCGCGGGGCGGCACGCACGGGTGACGACTTCCATGAGAATGACCCGATCTGCGGTGATTGACCAAAACTCATTTGACTGATCAGCACGAATGCAGGCGCACAAAACCAGGTGCCCCATAAAATCTTTGACGTCATGGTGTTCTATTTTTCGTTGCCGGGCGCGACTGCAAGGCCGGGTTGATTTCTTTAATGACGTGAGGCTGTGAATCGTTAAGGTTTCGCGCTGTGGCAGCCGGTGTTATGGGCAAAGTGAAATTGAGATTCGATCTTCGCATCAGCATTTTTGACCGTTGCGGACACAAGGGCGGTTCGCCCGCGCCAACGCCAGCGAAGTAATTGTGCCGTCCAACTATTGTTTCACGAAGTCTTCGCCGGGCTGCCGCCGCTGTCGGCAACCCGATTTGTTTTTGACTAAGTTGGGCGGATTCGCTGTTTGACCAAAGCGTCACGACAACATAGAATTCTCATCCAATTTGACATATGAAAATAATCGTCTGCGATCCCATCTCGCCCAAAGGCATCGCGCTGCTCCAGCAGCGGCCTGAATTTCAAGTTGTCGTCCTGCCAAAACGCCTGCCGGAGGCGGAGTTGATTCCGCTGGTGGCCGACGCGACCGCGCTGGTGGTCCGTTCCGAAACCAAGGTCACGCGCAAAATCATCGAGGCCGCGAAGCAGCTGCGCGTGGTCGGTCGCGCGGGGGTTGGCGTGGACAACGTGGACATCGAAGCCGCCACGCAGCACGGCACGGTCGTGATGAACACGCCCGGCGGCAACACGGTGACAACGGCGGAATTGAGCTTTGCCATGCTGCTCGCACTCGCGCGCAAGGTGCCGCAGGCGCACGCGACGATGGTCGCCGGCAAATGGGACCGGAAATTATTTCAAGGCGTCGAGCTGCAAGGCAAGACGCTTGGTGTGCTCGGCATGGGCCGTATCGGCACAGAAGTGGCCAAGCGCGCCATCGCCTTCGGCATGAAGGTCGTCGCCTACGATCCGTATCTCACCGAGGACCGTGCGAAGGCCGTCGGCGCGGAGTTTGCGCCGGAAGTGGATCATGTTTATCGCGTCGCGGATTTCATCACCGTCCACATGCCGGTGACAAAGGAGACAAAGGAAATGCTGAACGCCGCCGCGTTCGCGAAAATGAAGCCGGGCGTGAAGATCGTGAACTGCGCCCGCGGCGAAATCATTTCGGAAACCGATTTGCTGGCGGCGCTGGAGTCGAAAAAAGTCGCCGGCGCGGCGCTGGATGTTTATGCGGTCGAGCCGCTGCCGGTGGATCATCCTTATCGCAAGCAGGCGAATTTGATTTTGACGCCGCACCTCGGCGCAAGCACGGAAGAGGCGCAGGAAAAATGCGGCATCGAGGTCGCCGAAGTCATCGCGGGCTACCTGCTGACCGGCGAAGTCCGCAACGCGGTGAACCTGCCGTATCTCGACGCGAAGACCTACGGGCAGGTGAAGCCGTATCTGCCGCTCGGCGAGGCGCTGGGCAAGCTGCTCGCGCAGCTCACGCCGGCGGGCGCCGACCGCCTTTACATCACCTACGGCGGCAACGCGCGGCAGTTGCCGAACATTGACCCGGTGACGCGCGCGATTCTGCGCGGCTTCTTGTCCACCAGCAACCTGAAAGACGTGAACAACGTCAACGTCCGCTCCGTCGCCGCGAGCATTGGCATCACCGTCGAGGAAAAGAAATCGGACGAGCCGGTGACGTTCAACGAATGGGTGCATGTCCAGGTTTTCAGCAACGGCAAAAAACTGATTTCGGCGGGCGGCACGTTTTTTGGTTCGCCGAACAATCCGCGCATCGTGCGGCTGTTCAGCCAGTCGGTGGAGATTCCCGTCGCCGGCACATTGCTGCTGCTGAACAACGCGGACAAGCCGGGCATCGTCGGCCATCTTGGCACGCTGCTGGCGAAGCACAAGGTGAACATCGCCAGCATGAGCCTGGGCCGGGACACGGCGGGCGGGCGGGCGCTGACGGTTTTAAGCCTGGACAGCAGGCCGCCGCAGGCGGTGCTGAATGATTTGAAAAAAGACGCTGACATCAGCAACGTGAAAGTGGTAAGCTTGTAATTCTGTTTTGAACTGGAACGAAACTTGTAAGTTGAATTGAACTAAATGAAATTGAAATTGATCTTTTCCGTCGCGCTGCTGGCCGGTGCGATTTCCGCGCGAGCGGCCACCCAAAACACGGCGCAGCTCGCGGCGGCCGGCACCAACGCCAATCCTGAAGTGGCGATGACCGCCCTGTTTGGCGACCCGACGGTGGTCAAAGGCAAGGGTTTTGAAATCAAGCGCAGCGATCTGGACCAGGTGGTGACCGGGGCCAAGGCCAATGCCGCCGCCGCCGGCCAGCAGTTGCCGCCGGATTTTGAGGCTTCTGTGCTGAACCAGTTGATCACCATCCAAACGTTGTTGCAGACGGCCACGCCCGCCGATCAGGCGGCCGGCAAGCTGGAGGCGGATCAGCAATACACGAACCTGCTCAAGAAATTTCCGTCGCCGGAGGCGTTTGACCGCCAGCTCAAGGCGGTGGGCATGACGGTCGCGGACTTGCGCGCCAAAGCCACGCAGGAGGCCGTCGCCAAGGCCGCGCTCAAACGCGCCTTGAACATTGTGATTTCGGACGAGGACGCGAAGGACTATTACAACAAGCATCCGGCGGATTTTGAACAGCCGGAACTGGCGCATGTCCGGCACATCCTGCTGATGACGATTGACCCGGCCACGCGGTCGCCGCTGACGACCAACACGGTGGCCGCCAAACGCAAACAGATTGAGGATTTGCGCAAACGCGTCCTGGCCGGTGAAGATTTCGCGACGCTGGCCAAGCAGTATTCCGAAGATCCCGGCTCGAAGGAAAACGGCGGCGAGCTGCCGGAATTTCCGCGCGGCCAGATGGTGCCCGAGTTTGAATCCGCCACCTTTGCGCTGACCACCAATCAGGTCAGCGAAGTGATCACCACGCAATACGGCTATCACATTATCAAGATGCTCGACCGGACGCCGGCCAAGAAAATTGATTACGTCACCGCCGCGCCGGACATCAAGGACGGCCTGGCGCGGCAGAAGATTGCCAAGCTCGCGCCGGACTACGTCAAAAAACTGCGTGCGGACGACCAGGTGGAAATTCTGGACCCCAGTTTGAAGGCGCTGGATGCGAGACTTCAGGCGAGCCAGGCCGCCGCCGCGGCCGAGGCGCAGGCGGCCGAAACCAACAAGTAAGCAGGCTTGCCAAAAACCATGCCGCCCGTCACATTTAACCCGATATGAAAACCAAGGCTGTCATTGTTATTCTGGTCGTCGTCTGTGTCGGACTGGGCATCGCATTTTTCGCCACTAAAAAACAAGCCGACGAGCAACACGCCGCCGACGTCACCCTCACGGTTGATTTTTCCAACCAGGTCGTGACCGCAAACAAGCAGCTTGACGAGCTGGGCCAGGTCAACCTGACGCTGTCCAACGACCTGACCTCCAGCCAGCAGCGGCTCGCCTTGAGCGCCGGGCAGTTGGCGCAATTGTCCAACAGCCTGGCCGCCGCCAACACCACGCTCGTCACCGCCTCCGCCACGCTCGCCGACACCAGGTCATCGCTGGCCAGCGCGCAGGAGCAGATCACCAACCTGGACACGCGCATCTCCGATCTCGAAACCCAGAACAAGGTGCTGGATCAGCAGGCGGCCGAAATGACCGTCAAGCTGGCACAACTGACCGCGCAGATTGAGACCACGAAAAACCAGCTGGCCATCGCTGTGACCAACAACGCATTTCTGCAGGGCGAACTGCAAAAACAGCTCGCGCAAAAAGCCGAGCTGGAACACAAGTTCAACGACCTTGATGAACTGCGCGTTCAGGTCAAAACATTAAAATCTGAGCTGTTCATTGCGCGCCACCTGCAGTGGATGAAAAACGACAACGGCGGGAAAAAAGGCGCAGAACTGCTCCTGCGGCGCAATTTGCCCCCGAGCAGCCAGTCCAGCAGCATGCTGCCGCCCGCTTACGACCTCAATGTTGAAGTCGGCTCCGACGGCACCGTCAAGGTGATCCCGCCGCTCGGCGCGACCAACCGTCCGGCGCACTGATTTTCAGCCGTCAAATTTTTTGTGTCGAAGCCATGCCGACTTACGAATATGTCTGTGGGAAATGCGGGCACGAGTTTGAGGTTCACCAGTCCATTGCCGCCGCCCCCTTGAAAGTTTGTCCCCGGGAGTTCTGTGTCCGAAAAAAATGGGGCCGGGGCCGGGTGACGAAAAAAATCAGCGGCGGCGGGGGCCTGCTTTTCAAAGGCAGCGGTTTTTACATCACCGACTACCGCAGCGAAAATTACAAGCAGTCCGCCAAAAAAGCCGCCGGCGAAGCCAGGCCGGCGGCAAAACCGGAGGCCAAGCCGGCTCCCAAGGCCGGAAAAAAATGAACCGGCCGCGCCATGGCTGCGCGGTGGTTCTCGGCCTGTTTCTTTCGCTTGCCGGGGCGCACGGACAGTCCGCTGCCTCCCGTCAAAATATTGTCCACAGCATTTCCGGCCAGTTCATTGTTTCCAGCGTGGCTGACGGCACCCCGGCGTTTCGGAACCCTGCCCTGCCGGCCGGCACCAACATCCTCCGGCTGGAACCCGCGCTGTTGGCGGTGGCCGCCGAGCGTTTCAAAATTTTCCTGCGGGAGCAGCTTGGCCTGCCGTCCGACGCGCCGTGGTCAGGAAAAATATTTCTCAACCTGCATCCGGCGCATTCGTTGGATGAAACGGTGACCATCACGGCCGACCCGTTTCTCAACCATTGGAACTACCGGGTGGAATTTCCCGATGCGCTCGCGAACACGCGCTATGCCCGCGCGCTGTCCGCCGTGCTGCTGCTGGAAATCGCCAATCGCACGGCGGCGGCCGGCGGCCATTCCGCGGAAATCCCGGCGTGGCTCGTGGACGGATTTGCGCAGGAGGTGCTCGCGGCCGACGGCGAAAAAGTCGTCCTGTCCGTGCCCGCCAAAAAAACCGGCGACCTGCCGGTCAGCCGGCTCGACCATGCCGAGCACGGTTTTGATCCGCTCGTCACCGCGCGGCAGGTGTTGCAAGATCTGCCGGTTCTGACGTTTGACCAGTTGAGCTGGCCGACGGCGGCGCAACTGGATGGCGCGGACGGCGGCGCTTACTTCGCCAGCGCGCAATTATTTTTGCACGACCTGCTGGCCTTGCCAAACGGCCCGGCCAAAGTGCGCACCCTGCTGGCGGAACTGCCGGGCCATCTCAACTGGCAGACCGCTTTCTTCGACGCCTTCCACGAAAATTTCAAACGTCCGCTTGACGTGGAGAAATGGTGGGCGCTGCACGTCGTCAATTTTGCCGCGCGCGCCCCCGGCCCGCGCTGGACGTCCGCCGTCAGTCGCGACCGGCTGGCGGGACTGTTGAGCGTCCCGGTGGAATTCCGCAGCAACTCCAACGCGCTGCCCGCGCACGCGGAAATTTCCCTGCAGGCCGCCCTCCGGAATCTGAGTCCGGCGCAGCGGGACCTGGTGTTGCCGGCCAAACTGCGCGATCTCGCGCTGGTCGAACTCCGGCTTGCACCGCCGTTCGGCGAGCTGGCCGACGGCTATCGCGCCGCGCTGGCCGGCTTTCTTGGCGAACATAAAAAGTCTGCGCCGGTTTCCGTCACGAATAAACATGGTTCGCCGATGAATCGCAAGACGAGCCTCGGGGCCACGTTGAAAAAACTCGATGCGCTGGACCGCCGCCGCCGCGAAGCCGAAGCCCGGACAGTCATTCCTTTGCCGGGAAAATCAAGCGCCGCCGCGCCATGAAGCTAGGCCGGGTGGCCGTTCAAACTTTTAGTTTCCGCCTCGGCTTCGAGCTCAAACAGCAAATCATCCCGGCAAACATCGCATTGCGCGGAGATGACGGGCATTGGCGTCAGCCGGTTGGCCGCGAGCCATTGCGCAAAAACGACGGCATTGGTCGGATGGCGGAAATAAGCCGTGGCACGCGTCAGGTCGCCGAAGGTGAATCCGCGGGAGCGCAGCATCGCTTCCACCACGTCCATCGTCAGTTCCACCTGTCTGCGGACATCGCCCGCCCACAAAGTTTTCCCGCCGGGCGCGATGCTCGCCGTGCCGGAAACAAACAGGCGTCGCCCGGCATTCGTGGAAATCTCCATCGCGCGGCTGAACGAGCTGCCGTAAGCGGGCGCGGGGCATTGCAGCGGCGACGCCACTTCTTCCGCATGGAAATTTTTCCCAGACGGGCGGAACGCCCATGCCGCCAGCGCGAGCGCGGCGCCGGCGGGATTTTTTGCGCCAATCCCGGTGCTGGCCGGCCGCGAGCCGGTGCGGAATTTCACGCCGGAATAAATTTCCGTCCGCGCGCGGTTGAAGTCGTCATACCACGACAAAATATTTTCGAGGAAAAACCACGTCCGCACGGCGTCCGCGAATTCAAACCCGGCCCGTGCCAGAATCGTTTGCAGGGCTTCGAGTGTGCGCCGGGTTTGCTCCGGGCGCGAAAGCGTTTTTTCCGCCGGCGTGAGGCCGCCGACAAGGCATTGCCGCGCGCCGCCTTCCGTGAAAACCGAACCGACGACGCGCCCGCCAAACGCGATGCGCTCCACGCCACCGGTGAAGGCCTGGACCTGGATGCCGGCGACCGGGCCGCCATCGCAAGCCGCACCCTCCGCCCAGGTGATCGGCCAGTCCACGCGCCCAAAGATTTTTTGGATCGCGGCCAGGGTCGCCGCGCTGGCGCTGGTCTGGCCGAAGACGAGCAAATGCAACGGCGTGGCGGCAGCTTTACGCAACTGCGCGGCGAGCCGGCGGCACAACCCCTGGATTCCTTCGCCGGGCTGCGGCCGGAAGGTGAGTGAAACGAACTCACCGGTTTTGACCGCCGGCTCCGGCACGGGAGCCGGACCCGGATTTGAAACGAGCAGCGACATCGCTCCATACGACGAGCGTCCGGCGGAAATGGTTACAGAACATGCGTTTAATCCATAAAATAAGCATATTGCAGGCTAATCATGTATTGTTGTTTCAGCGGCAAAAATATATTGTTTTTGATGAAGCTTTCGATGGCATCTTCACGTCTGGTCTTGTAATGAAACAGCGCGTCCAGAAATTTGCCGCCCGCCACTGCGGGTGGCTGGCGCTGCTGGTTTTTGCCGGCGGAAATCTTTTCGCCGCGACGCCGTTTGAAAGTCCCTCTGTGCTGACACCACAGAGCAAAATTGACGAACTGGTTTTCGCGCGGCTCCAGAAATTACACATCGCTCCCGCGCAGCTTAGCTCCGATCCGGTGTTCATCCGGCGCGTTTATCTGGACGTGACCGGCACCCTGCCCACGGCGCTGGAGGCGCAGCAGTTCATCCTCGACCGCAGTCCCGACAAGCGCCGTGCGCTGATTGACCGATTGCTGGCCCGCGACGAGTTTGCGGATTACCTGGCGCTGAAATGGGGCGACCTGCTCCGCATCAAGGCCGAGTTTCCCATCAACCTCTGGCCGAACGCGGCGCAGTCCTATCATCGCTGGGTGCATGACGCCATCCGCGACAACCAGCCCGTTGATCATTTTGCCCGCGAACTGCTCACCGCCAGCGGCAGCAATTTTGAAAAACCGCCGGTGAATTTTTACCGCGCGATGCAGAACCGGACGCCGGCCGGCATCGCCCAGACCGTCGCGCTGACGTTTCTCGGCGAGCGCGCAGAACACTGGCCGTCCAATGAGCTGGCCGATCTCGCGGTGTTTTTCGCGGACGTCGGCTACAAATCCACCGCCGAGTGGAAGGAGGAAATTGTTTTTTTCAATCCCGCCTCGACCAACGCCGGCGCGCTGAACGGTTCGCCGGGCAAGGCGGTTTTGCCTGACGGCTCGACCGTGAAGCTTTCGCCGGATCAGGATCCACGCGCGGTCTTTGCCGACTGGCTGGTGACAGATCCGCAGTTCGCTCGGAACATCGTCAACCGCGCGTGGTCGTGGCTGCTCGGCCGCGGCATCGTGCAGGAGCCGGATGATTTCCGAGCGGACAATCCGCCAGGCAACCCGGAACTGCTCGCATATTTGGAAAATGAATTTGTTTCCTCCGGCTATGATTTCAAGCGGCTCTACCGGCTGATTTTGAATTCTAGAACCTACCAGCTCGCCGCGGTTCCGCAGAGCCGCAGCCCGGAAGCGGCGGCAAATTTTGCGTTTTATCCGCTGCGACGGCTGGACGCGGAGGTGCTGATTGACCCGCTCGACCAGATCACCGGCGCGAATGAAAAATATTCCAGCGCGATTCCCGAACCTTACACGTTTATTCCCGACAACCTGCGTTCCATCGCCTTGCCCGACGGCAGCATCACCAGTTCTTTTTTGGAGATGTTCGGACGGCCGCCGCGCGACACCGGTTTGGAGTCGGAGCGTAACAACCGCATCACCGCCGCGCAGAAACTGACCTTGCTCAACTCCACCGTGATGCAGAAAAAAATCGAGACGAGCCGGATGATCGAATTTCAAACGTCGTCCAACCGCGCGCCGGCGGACATCGCCACAGGCATGTATCTCGGCATTCTTTCGCGGTTTCCGACGGCGGCGGAAATCAAAACCGCGCAGGATTACTTTCGATCTGGCATCGGCAGGCACCAGGCTGTCGTGGACCTGGCATGGGCGTTGATGAACAGCACGGAATTTCTTTACCGGCACTGAACCCAATAAAAATTATGAGCGAATTTTATTTTGATTTTGAAAGGCAGCGCCCGCGTATCAGCCGGCGCGAGGCCATCCGCCGCGCCCTGTTCGCCGCCAGCGGACTGGTGCTGGCAAATCATCTTTCTTTCCGGGCGTTCGCCGCGTCGCCAGCCGCCCGCGCCAAGGCCGTCATCCAAATCTGGATGTGGGGCGGGCCGTCGCACACGGACATTTTTGATCCGAAGCCGGACGCCGGCTACGACTATTGCGGGCCGTTGAAAACGCCGATAGAAACAAATGTCCCCGGCATCCGCATCGGCGAGCTGATGCCGCTGCTGGCGAAACAGGCGGACAAGTATTCGATCATCCGCAGCATGACGCACAACAACTTCGGCCACGAGACCGCGTCCTACATCGTGCAGACCGGCCGGCAGCCGGGCGGGCGGCTGGTGTTTCCGTGCGTCGGCGCGGTGGTGTCGCTGGCGAAAGGCTACGACGCCGGCTACAAGGGGTTGATTCCGCCCTACGTCGTGCTGACCGAGCCGCAGGGACGTTTTGACGAGGCGGGATTTTTAGGCGCCCGCTTCAAGCCGTTTGCCACCGGCGGCAATCCGGCGCAGACGCCGTTTGCGGTGGAAGGCGTCGTGCTGCCAGGCTTCACGGATCAGCACCAGAAAAACCGGCGCGAGCTTTTGCACCATCTCGACACGCTCGCACAGGCGCTGCCGGAAGATCCGCAAGTTGCCGCCGCCACGCAGGCGGAAAACATGGCTTACGACATGATTCTCGGCGACGGCGCGAAAGTGTTTGATCTGTCGCAGGAAAAACCAGAAGTGCGCGACCGCTATGGCCGCACAAAATTTGGCCAGTCATGCCTCGTCGCGCGGCGGCTTGTCGAGCGCGGCATTCCTTACATCACGATCAATTCTGGCGGCTGGGACACGCACAAGGAAAATTTTCAGACGATGCGCCGGCAGTTGCCGGACATGGACAAGGGCATGGCGACGTTGCTGCAGGATTTGTCCGAGCGCGGCCTGCTCGACAGCACCATCGTTTGGTGGGGCGGTGAATTCGGCCGCACGCCGAAAGTCCAGTGGGAGGCGCCGTGGAACGGCGGGCGCAACCACTGGGGGAAAGTTTTTTCGGCCGTGCTCGCCGGCGGCGGTTTCAAGGGCGGCCAGGTCGTCGGCTCATCGGACGCGAGAGGCGAGGAAGTGAAGGACCGACCGGTTTATCCGGTGGACCTCATCGGCAGCATTTATGCGCAAATGGGCATCGAGCCGACGACGAAGCTGCCGAATCCCGAAGGCCTGCCGACATTCGTCATGCCGCAAGCTGCCGACGGCATCAAGTCCGCCGGGCTGCTGAAAGAAATCATGCCGGCATGAAAATTTTCCGGGCCATGGCCATTTTTCTGTTGCTGGGCGGAGCCGCTTTTGCCCAGCCGGGGCCGCATCTGGCCTACGTTTATCCGGCGGGCGGAAAAATTGGCTCGACGTTTCAAATCACGGTCGGCGGACAGTCTTTGCTGACGGCTTCCAACGCATACGTCACCGGGCCGGGCATCAGCGCGACGATTCTGGAAGCCAGCCGGCCGATGAACCAGAAAGATTTCAACGACCTGCGCGACCGCTTGAAAGTGTTGCAGGAAAAATTTCAGGCCACGCGCAAAGGCGATGCCGGCACCAATGTTTGGACGCGGGCGGACGCGGCGGAGCGCGAACAAATCCGCGGGAAAATTCTCAGGAACCCGCCGAACCGCACCGCCAATCCGGCCATGATTGACACGGTGATCATCAAAATTTCCATCGCCGCCGCCGCCGCGCCCGGCGACCGCGAAATCCGCCTCGCCACGCCAAACGCGCTCTCCAATCCGCTCCGCTTCTGCGTCGGCACGCTGCCGGAGATTTCCAAGCCCGCCGCCAGGCCGGCCAATCCCGATCTCGACAAATTTATTGAACGGCTGGGCGGCGCACCCGCACCGACCGGCACGCCGAAATATGAGTCGCACGTTTTGCTGCCCGCGACCCTCAACGGCCAGATCATGCCCGGCGGCGTGGACCGCTATCACTTTTTTGCGATGCGCGGCCAGCAGCTTGTGATTGCCGCCAGCGCGCGGTCGCTGATTCCGTATCTCGCCGACGCCGTGCCGGGCTGGTTTGAGGCGGTGGTGACGATTTATGATTCCAAAGGAAAAGAGCTGGCGAGCGATGAGCGTTTCCGGTTCAAGCCCGACCCGGTCATCCATTTTGATGTGCCGCGCGACGGCGAATACACCGTGGAGATTCACGACTCGATTTTTCGCGGGCGCGAAGATTTCGTCTATCGCCTGGCCATCGGCGAACTGCCGTTCGTCACCGGCATTTTCCCGCTCGGCGGCAAGGCCGGCGAAAAAACTCCGGTGGCGCTGACTGGCTGGAACCTGCCGGAGAAAACGCTTGCGCGCGACAATTCTGAAGTGGGAATCACTCCGCTGGCCGGGAATTTTTTCAACACGGTTCTGTTCGCCGTGGACGACCTGCCGGAGTGCTTCGAGCGCAAACCGAACAGTTCGGTCGCAACGGCGCAGGCCGTGACGTTGCCCATCATCATCAATGGCCACATCAGCCGGCCGGGCGAACGCGACGTCTTCAAGTTTAACGGTCGCGCCGGGCAGCCCATCGTCGCGGAAGTTTTTGCGCGGCGGCTAGATTCGCCGCTGGATTCCTTTTTGCGCCTGACCGATGCGGATGGAAAACAGCTCGCATTCAACGACGATTTCGAGGACAAAGGCACCGGCCTTGAAACGCACCACGCCGATTCGTATCTCACCGCCACGCTGCCGGCGGACGGAACTTATTTCATTCACCTCACCGACACGCAAGGGCAGGGCGGGCCGGAGTTTGCGTATCGTCTACGCATCAGCGAACTGCGGCCGGATTTCGCGTTGCGCGTGGTGCCGTCGAGCCTGAGCCTGCGCGCCGGCATGAGCGCGCCGCTGACGGTTTTTGCACTGCGCCGCGACGGTTTCACCAACGCGATCAATTTGGAATTGAAGGATGCGCCGGCTGGATTTTCGTTGAGCGGCGCGCGCATTGCGGGAAACCAGGACCAAGCGCAGTTCACCTTGAAAGCGCCGCCCGGCGCATCGGAAAAGCCTGTTGCCATCACCATCGAAGGCCAGGCGCTGATTGCGGGCAAACCGCTCGCGCACGCGGCGGTTCCCGCCGAGGACATGATGCAGGCGTTTGCCTACCGGCATCTGGTTCCGTCGCGGGAGCTGGCCGTGACGGTGAACGGACAGCAGCGCTGGTTCGTGCGCGACGCCTTCAAAATTATCAGTGCAACGCCGGTGAAAATTTCGCCCGGCGGCACCGCTCGCGTGCGCGTGAGCGCGCCGCCGGGAAATTTTTCCGAGCGCTTCAAGCTGGAATTGAACAACGCACCGGAAGGAATTTTACTGGCGAATGTGTCCGCCATTTCCGCCGGCTTGGAACTGGCGTTCACTTGCGATGCCGGAAAAATGAAGCCCGGTTCCACGGGCAATCTGATTTGCGACGTCGTGCCGAAAAACCCGGGGCCGGCGAACCCGCAGCAGAAGCCCGGCAGCCCGCCGCGCCGCCGGGCCGTGGCCACGCTGCCAGCCATTCCTTTCACGGTTTCAGCGGAATAGACCCGCGCCTGCCTGTGTCGCCCGGCTTTCAATTCGCAGGTGGGCGCGAATTTTCATTCGTGCCAATTCGTGCCATTCGTGTCATGATTTCCAGGCATGAACGAGTGGAACATCCAGTCCCGCGCACACGCCTGCGAGGCGTGCAGCCAGCCGTTTGCCGACCGGCAGCCGTATCACACCGTTTTGTATGAGGAGGCGACCGGGCTGCGCCGTTCGGACATTTGCGAACCGTGCGCGCAAAAGGCCGGCGACCCGCGGTCCCGCAGCGGTTTCATCTCACAATGGCAGGGCATTTACGAGGCGCCGCCCGCGCAGCCGGTCGAGGCCATCCAGAAGGAAACCGCCGAGACGATCCTGCGCAAGCTCATCGAGCAGAACGAGCCGCGTTACGCGCCCGCCGCTTATATTCTGGCGGTCATGCTCGAACGCAAACGCATCCTCAAAGTGAAGGAACAGCTTCAGCGCGACGGCCAGCGCGTGTTCGTCTATGAACACCCGAAGACCGGCGACATTTTCACAATTGCCGACCCGGCCTTGCATCTGAACCAGCTCGAAGAAGTTCAGCGCGACGTGGCGCAGTTGCTGGAACATGGTTTGAATCCGCCGGCGCCCGCGGGTGAAACTCCCGCTCCGGCGGCGGAACCCGTGGTCGTGGCGGAAAACGAAGCCGCCATGCAGCCGGTTGAGCCGGCGGCCGCAAATTAAACTGCCGTGCCCAACCTCGCCGAACTTCAACCCCGCCTAGGCTACCATTTCCGCGACGAAAACCTGCTGCGCCTCGCGCTCACGCATCCGTCCATCGCGCACGAGCAGAACACTCCCGCACCGCACAACCAGCGGCTGGAATTTCTCGGCGACTCGGTGCTCGGGCTGGTGCTTTCGCGGCAGCTCTATGAAAAATTTCCCGACGCGGACGAGGGCGCGCTCACGAAGTCACGCGCAAAGCTGGTGAACGCCACTTCGCTGGCCGGTCACGCCCGCGCGCTCGGCCTGGGGGCGCATCTGGTTTTGAGCCGCGGCGAGGAAAACACCGGCGGCCGCGCGCGCGCGTCCACGCTGGCGGATGCGTTCGAGGCGCTGCTCGGCGCGATTTTTTTGGATGGAGGCTATGACGCCGCACGGGAATTCATCGGGCGCGAATTCGCCGCCGATGCCGGCCTGCTGGCCGGGCAGTCCGGCATCGAAAATCCGAAGGGCGAATTGCAGGAGCTGCTGCAGTCACGTTCACCGCACGCGCCGGAATACCAGCTCATTTCCGCCAGCGGCGCCGATCACAACCGCGATTTTGAATGCGCTGTGCTGCACGAAGGCGCGGAGCTCGCGCGCGGCCGCGGCAAAAGCAAAAAAGCCGCCGAGAGCGAGGCGGCCCTGGCGGCGTTGGAAAAATTGCGCGCGGAAACAGGCGTCTAATTCTTTTTCTCGTCCAAGAAAGTCAGCTTCACGCCTTCCTTTGGCCTGGAAGAACTGTCGAGCAAGGTCGGCGCGTTTGCCGCCGCCGGAGAATTTTCCTTTTGCGCTTCCGCCGCCGGTCCCAGCGCGGAGCGCAGCGCGCCTTCGACGAGCTGGGCACAATGAATCTTCATCGGCGGCAGCGGACCTAGTTCGCCGGCGAGTCCCTTGGTCTTGAGCGCGAGCGCCGCCTCGGCGGTCTTGCCGCGGATCAATTCCGTCGCCAAGCTGGCCACGGCGATGGCGGTTTCGCATCCGAAGGATTGGAACATCGCGCGGTCAATGACCTGTTTGCCGTTCTGCTCCTTGAACTTCATCCACAGCCGCAGCATCTCGCCACCATCGGCATTGCCCACCGTGCCGATGGCATCCGCGCCGGCCAGTTCGCCCATGTTTTGTGGATTGGCGAGCGCGGCTTGAATTCGTTTTTGCAAGTCGTCCGTCATTTATTTGCTAAATGAAGTTGGTCGTAATAGGCAACAAGAAGTTTGTTTCGACGATTACCGAACAACTGTTTCAAAAACTCGCAGAAACTAGATACTGCTCCGAGCCATGGTATTGTGGCAATGCAACCAAAAGAAGCACTTATTGCCAACACGTCAGATTGATACTGTTGAAACGTTTCTGACAGAAATGGATCTTTTTTCCAAGAGCTAGACCAACCAACTGCAAAGTTCAAAATATAAATAAGTTCGGCGATGAATAATAATAACAAAACTAACATGAGCCAAGCGCGTCGCCTGTTCTTTTGTAAATTTTTTCGTGTTCGCTCTACAAATTCCGCATCCGTTAATTTCGGAAATATTTTCATGCGCGAGTTTTAATACCTCGGCACATTGTGGTCAATTTCATCCGACCACGCGGTGATGCCGCCTTTGACGCTCTTGACGTATTTGAAGCCCCGCTGGCGCAGAAAGGTCAGCGCCTTCATCGAGCGCACGCCGGCCTTGCAGTGCAGATAATATTGCGTGTTCGGATCCAGTTCGGTGAAGCGGCTTTGCAGTTCGCTCAACGGCAGCAGCGGCACGCCGTTCACCTTGGCGATTTCATATTCGTCCGGCTCGCGCACGTCCACAACCTTAATGCCAAGGCCCGGGTTGTCGAGCGCCTTCTTCATGTCCTGCACGGTGACTTCGTCGGGATTCTCGGTGCTTTCCGGTTCCGGCACGATGCCGCAGAACATTTCGTAATCAATCAGTTCCTTGATGGTCGGGTGCTCGCCGCAGACGGGGCATTGCGGATCGCGGCGCAATTTCAACTCGCGGAACTTCATGTCCAGCGCGTTGAACAGCAGCAACCGGCCGACGAGCGAATGGCCTTTGCCGATGGCGAGCTTCAGAATTTCCGTCGCCTGGATGCAGCCGACGATGCCGGGCAACACGCCCAGCACGCCGCCTTCCGCACAACTCGGCACCATGCCGGGCGGCGGCGGTTCGGGATACAGACAGCGGTAGCACGGTCCGCCCAGATGCGGCGCGAACACGCTGGCCTGGCCCTCAAAACGGAAAATCGAGCCGTAAACATTCGGTTTTTTGAGCAGCACACAGGCGTCGTTGGTGAGGTAGCGCGTTGGGAAATTGTCCGTTCCGTCCACCACGATGTCGTAAGGCCGGATGAGGTCGAGCGCATTTTCGCTCGTGATTCGCGTGTTATGGATGACCACTTCGCAGTTCGGATTGATGCCGTGAATCGTCTCCTTGGCCGACAGCGCCTTGGGCCGGCCCACGTCCGCGTCGGTGTGGAGGATCTGCCGTTGCAGATTGGAATAATCCACCGTGTCGAAATCCACGATGCCGAGCCTGCCAATGCCGGCGGCGGCGAGATACATGGCGATGGGCGAGCCGAGGCCGCCCGCGCCGATGCAGAGGACGCTGGTGCCTTTGATGCGTTTTTGGCCGGCCAGACCGACTTCCGGCAAAATCAAATGCCGGGAGTAACGGCGGATTTCTTCATTGTTCAATTCCATAATTCGAGCGGAACAAAGTAGGGCAGATGTGGAATAAATCAAGCTGCGCTGTTTATACTGGCAATCCGAGCCGGCCGGATACTGCCGGGAGACTCGTCCCATTTTCCGAAGCTTTCTCCATGTTGTTTCCGGCACTCGACCATGGGTTGACCCAGCCGGCAAAACCTGCTGTGCAGAACGTGTCATTCCGTGCGCGCCTTTACGAACCATCCGAACGCGCTCGTTGGCAGGCAGCGCGGGCAAGGATTGTCTGCCGGTCTATTCCACGCTCAAAATCCTGGCCATCTGTTTTGCTCCGCCGAAGCTGAGGTGCGGCTGGTCGCCCTGTTTTCTGCCCAGGAGCTGTTCGCCCAGCGGTGATTGCGGGGTGATGACGAGGATTTCCTTTTTGTCATGCAACACTTCCGTGCCGCCGGCGCGCGGTCCGAGGAAGTAAAACGAACTTTCGCCGCCATGTTCCAGCTCCACCAGCGCGCCAATGCCGATGGCTTCACCGTCCGCGAACCTGTGGGCGCAGAGCTTTTCATACTCGGCGATGGACGCTTCGAGTTCCGCCGCCAACTTGGACTGGCCGCGCGCGAGGTAGGAGGCTTCGAGGCCGCGCGTGTCGTATTTGTTTTCGGCCTTGTTGGATTCGTGTGTCGCCTCGGCGCGGGAGAATTGCGCGGCGCGAAAATAAACTCCGAGTTCGCCGACCAGCTTGTCGGTGATCTTTCTGATGACGGCGCGTTTGTTCAAAGTGAATGCGTGAAGTGGAAGCGGTTTGGTGCCGGATCCGGTTTTGTTTTGCCGCCCGCGACTGTATTCCGCCGTCCCCCCTCCGTCCAGCGCGCTTTTCCTGCGTCCCGCCATTTCACCGGCGCGCGTTTCGTCACCCGGCGTTCTAAAATTTCAGTTCTTGTGGCTGGCAATCGTGATTTGAGGCGCATTGTTTGTGCCAGTGGCGAAAAAGCAGGTCTTGACCAGCTCAAAGTGCAGTTTCACCGGGCCGGTGATTTTGGCCGCAGCAAACATTACCTGCCTGGCGGACGGGTGGCACGAACTTCGATGCGATAACTGATGCGCACCAGCAAGTCGCCGCGACCGCCGCGCGGTTTGGGCAAACCTTCGCCGGGCACGCGCACGATTTCGTTGCGGCCAATGCCGCGCGGAACCGGCACGCGAAGCATCGCGCCGGTAATTCCCCGGATCGTTTCCACGCCGCCCTGCCCGGCGCGCGCGGCTTTGATTTTCAGATCGCAGCGCAGATCAAAACCGCACACTTTGAACCGGAAATCCGGCAGCGGCTTGACACGAAGCTGAACGGAGCCGCCGGCGAAAGGTCCATTGCGCGGCAAACGGAACCGCGTTCCGGGCGCGGTGTTCGGCGGGATGACCAGTTCGTAAACCTCCGCGCCGCCGGGATTGGCGGGATCGTTGACGCGCACCTCGCGCGTTGTGCCACGCAGAAAATCTTCGAGCCGCAAATTTACATTCTGAGAAAGGTTGCGCGGAATTTGGGTTGAACGCGCTGGGATTGAAGATTTTTTCTGGGCGTCAAGTTCGCGGTCGTAGGCGGCGCGCCGTTCAGTGTCGCTTAGAATTTCATACGCGGCATTCAGTTCCTGCGTCAGCCGGATGGAGGCTGGCGAGCCTGAATTCAAATCGGGATGCTGCTGCTTGGCCAGCACGCGGTAGGCGGCGCGGATCAGCGCGAGCGTGCAGCGGCGGTCAAGGCCGAGCGTGGCGTAATGATTTTTTCCAGCGCGTTGCAATTTCCAAAATTACTGCGTCGGTGTGGCAGGGCCGCTGGCCGGGTGTCCCGGCAAGGTCTTTTTATCCGGTGACAGCAGGTGTGCGCCTTTGAGCAGCCGGCAGAAATCTTTTTTGCTGGTGACGTGCCTTGTGCCTTCCTTGGTCGTGAGGCTGGTCATGGATTTATATTCCACCTCCAGGCGTTCGAGCCGCACCACGCGGATGTATTGCGGACCTTGTTTCCAGGTCTGGCCTTGGCACAGTTTCATGAATAACAGGAATGGGAAAGCCCCGGCTTCCTTGATTTGATTTCAAAAGAGACGGCTCCAAGCAGACGGCTGCCGCTTCCTGAAGGCTGCCTTTTTCTTGGGCGCGGTTTTTGTCGCGAGCTGCTTCGCATTTGATTTTGTGGCCATAGTTCTTGTTGACGTGCAGGTTGACTCGCCGCCGGAATGGTTGTTTCTCCGCCGGTGCAACGGCATCATGCTGCTTGAACCGGGGAATGCAAACCAAATGACAAGCGCAACTGATTTTGCGGCAGGGCGCGCCGGGGGGCGCGCGTTCAAAGATTGTTGCCGATTGTTCTGGCTATTTGCGGGGAATCGGTGATACTGGCCCTGTTCTGTTAGATAGCTTGTCTCTTTTCAGGCATGGTAAATCTTCAAGTGAACTTGGTTCAGTGATGATTTTAGACCCGGTGTTCGGGAACAGTCTGCGTAAAGTCACGGTTAGTCGGACAGTAAAACATCACATGAGTAATAAATTGTTTGTTGGAAATCTTTCCTTCAACACCACGGAAAACGACCTCCAAGACGCGTTCGCGCAATTTGGCACGGTCACGGAAACCAACCTGATGATGGATCGCATGACCAACCGCCCGCGCGGTTTTGGTTTTGTGACCATGAGCACCCCCGAGGAGGCCCAGAAAGCCATCGAAGGCATGAACGGCAAGGACATGGACGGTCGCGCGTTGACAGTCAACGTCGCCCGCCCGCGCGAAGAACGTCCGGCCGGCGGCGGCGGTCGCCGTGAATTCGGCGGTGGCAGCGGCGGCGGTCGCCGTGAACGCTACTAATCCGTTGTAGATTTCAGGGCGGGGTTCGGTTTGAACCGGACTCCGCCTTTTGCATTTTTGGCTGCGTCCTGAATTCCGGTCTGTGGGATGTTGCTTGTCCCACAGACCCAAGTTTCCGTCAGCCTATGAAAGAAGAACATATCGAAGTAGAAGGTCGCGTGCAAACCGTGCTGCCCGGCACGATGTTCCGCGTCGAGCTCGAAAACAAGCATCTCGTCCTCGCCACCATCTGCGGCAAAATGCGCAAACGCTGGGTGCGCCTCACCGTCGGCGACCGCGTCAAAATGGAAATGTCGCCCTACGATCTGAACAAGGCGCGCATCACCTGGCGGTTGAAATAATTTTTCCTTCGCGGCCACGGTCTTCGTCGTGCCGCCCATTCGAGCGTGCCCATTCGCACGCCAAACCCACACTTTTTCCGTCATGTCATTTCAAGCCCTCGGTCTCGACCCCAAAGTTTTGCAAGCCGTCAAAGACGCCGGCTACACCGAACCCACGCCGATTCAGCTCGCGGCCATTCCACCAATTCTCGCCGGCCACGATCTCATCGGCATCGCCCAGACCGGCACCGGCAAGACGGCGGCGTTCACGCTGCCGATGCTTACCAAGCTGGCGAGTGTTCTTGGCGATGGCCGCCAGCGCGGCACCCGCGCGCTCGTGCTCGCGCCCACGCGCGAACTCGCCCTGCAGATCGAGGAGAACGTCAAAGCCTACGGCAAACATCTGCCGTTCCGCGTCGCGACCATTTTCGGCGGCGTCGGCGAACATCCGCAGATCAACGCCCTGCGCGCCGGCACGCATCTCATCATTGCCTGCCCCGGACGGCTGATGGATTTGATGCAGCGCCGCTACGCTGATTTTTCACAGTTGCAATATCTCGTGCTCGACGAAGCCGACCGGATGTTGGACATGGGCTTTCTGCCGTCCATCCGCCAGATCGTCCGCTCGCTGCCGCAGAAACGCCAGACGCTGCTTTTCTCCGCCACGCTCTCGAAGGAAATTGAAACGCTCACGCATGAATTTCAACGCGCGCCGAAGCTGGTGCAAATCGGCCGCCGCTCAAATCCCGCCGAGACGGTGACGCAACTGGTTTATGAAGTGCCGAAGCATCTGAAAACCGCGCTGCTCGTGCATCTGTTGAAAGATCCCGCCATGAACATGGTGCTGATTTTCTCGCGGATGAAACACGCGGCAGACCGGCTGGCGCGGCAACTTGAACAGCACGGCATCAAGACGGCGACGCTGCATTCCAACCGCTCGCAAAACCAGCGGCTGCGCGCGTTGAACGATTTCAAGGACGGCGTGGCGCGCGTGCTCGTGGCGACGGACATCGCCGCGCGCGGTATTGACGTGGACGGCATCTCGCACGTCGTGAACTACGATTTCCCGATGCACTCGGAAGATTACGTCCACCGCATCGGGCGCACCGGACGCGCGCACGCCGTGGGCGACGCCATCAGCTTTGTCACGCCCGAAGACCAGGGCGAACTCCGCGCACTCGAACGTTTCATCGGCCGCGGCATCGTGCGGAAAAAGGCGGAAGGATTTAATTATTCCGCCGCCGCGCCCGCCTTCAATCCCGCCGACGAGGAACGCCGTCATCCGCAGCATCAGCAACGCGGCCAGCGCCCTCCGCGTAATCAACAACGTTCACGCAGTTTTTCGCCGCAACCGCGATCACCGCAGAATGGCCGACCCCAGCACGGCGGCGCTGGTGGACAGCGTCCGGCCAGCGGCAATCGTGAAGGCGCCAACCTGCGGAACTTCGCCGGCCGCCCGCTGGCCCCCAGCGGCCAGAGCCGCCGCTTCGGTCCGCGTTGACTAAATTTTTGATCGGACAAACCGGATGGTCAGGGTGAAAAAACCTGCAATCCGCCTGAATTTCTCCTTGGGAGTTCCGCGCAGTTGCGCCGCTTTAACCGGTCAATGATCTTTGGGCCGATGCCGTTTCTTTTGGATTTTTTTGCGGTAACGATGGGTGTCAATCACGGAAAAGACGAAAATAATCAGCACGGCCGCCAGCAAAATAATGATGAGGGGTTTATACTGCCAGACTTCGCCGATAAATTTTGGCAGGTCGGAATCCATGTCTGGCGAAATTATACCACAATCGTCCCAAATGTGAAAAATTTCCCGGCTGGAGCCGCAGTGCCGGAACCACCAAGTTTCACCGTCGTTTTCGGTTTCTCATCATTCCGGCGTGAAAACTCGCTTGGCAGGCGGGGCACATTCTGTTTTATTGACCACGTCCGATGATAAAATTGCCCGTCATTCTTTCGCTGTTGTTATGTGCCGTGATTTCCCCCTCGCTTGCTTTCGCGCAGGACGAGACAGCGTGGACCGTGCAGTCACTCAACCAGATCATTCCCGGCGCCGTCGAAGGCACCGCGAATTTTGACCCGGCAACCGGTTTGTGGAGCGGCACAAACGGCCTGTTTGTCAGCTATGGCGACGCGGTGCTGACGGCGGACACCGCGTCGGTCAACATGAAGACCGGCGATGTCGAGGCCGACGGCAACGTGCGCATCGAGTCCGGCAACCAGTTCTGGGTCGGCAGCCACATTCACTACAATTTCAAGACGCGCCTGATGCGCAGCGAACAATTTCGCACGGGCCGTTCGCCGGTGTTTGCCGGCGGCGTCGGATTGGCGGGCGACGCGAGCAACCATGTTTACACCGCGAACCAGGCCTTTGTGACCACGGATGACTATGGCGATCCGGCATATCAAATTCGCGCGAGCCGGATCACGGTCATTCCCGGCAGGTCGGTGCAGATGTGGAACGCGGTCGCGTATGTCGAAGGCGTGCCGGTGTTTTATTTCCCGTATTACAAACGCAACCTTGGCCCGCACGCGAACAACTTCACGACCACGCCTGGCTACCGCAGCGCGTATGGCGCATACTTTCTGAACACCTACAGCTGGTATCTCGGCGATGTGGCCAGCGGAAAAATCCACGCCGACTACCGCGAACGGCGCGGCCCGGGCGTGGGGCCGGACGTGAACCTGCACCTCGGCCAGTGGGGCGAGGCGACGGTGAAGTATTATTACCAGCACGACACGCGCGCGAACATCAGCACGAATGCGTTTCCGCAGTTCGGCAACATCCCCGAAAACCGCCAGCGCTTTTATCTCGGCTGGCAGGCGACGCCCGCCACGAATCTGAACCTCAAGGCGATGGTGAATTACCAGAGCGACCCATTGCTGCTGCACGATTTTTTTGAAGGCGAATACACCGCCAATCCGCAGCCAAACACGTTTGTGGAGGCCAATAAATACTGGGACAACTGGAGCCTGGACGCGCTGGCGACACCGCGCGTAAACAGTTTCTTCGACCAGATCGAGCGGCTGCCGGACGTGCAGCTCACCGGCTTCCGCCAGCAGGTTCTCGACACGCCGGTGTATTATGACAGCGAAAGTTCGCTGGGTTATTACCGCTCTTTTGTCTCAAACGCCAGCATCACCAACGGAATTTACCCCGGCGCGGACGGCGTTTACGCCGATTCCGCCACCCGTGCTGACACCTATCATCAATTCACCTTGCCGTGGACGTTTTTCAACTGGCTCAACGTCACGCCGCGCGCCGGCGGACGGTTGACATATTACAGCAGCCGAAATATTACGAACGGCGCGCCCAACAGCGACGTTTATCGGGAGGTGTTCAACACCGGCATCGGCACGTCATTCAAAGCCTCGAGCCTGTGGGCGGACGCCACCAATTCGTTTTTGGAGGTGGACGGCCTGCGCCATATCATCGAGCCGTCGGCGAACTACGTTTTTGTGCCCGACCCCAGCACGCCGCCGGCGCAACTGCCGCAGTTCGACGGCGAGATTCCCTCGCTCATGCCCTTGCCGGTGCAGTTCCCGGATTACAACAGCATTGATTCGATTGACACCATGAACGTCGTTCGCTTCGGCCTGCGAAACACGTTGCAGACCAAGCGGAACGGCCAGCTCGACAACCTGGTGAATTGGAACGTCATGCTCGACTGGCGGCTGGATCCCAAGCCCGGCCAGAGCGAGCTGAACGATTTGTATTCGGCGTTCGCGTTCCGCCCGCGCTCGTGGCTCACGGCGGAATCGCAGCTGCGTTACGACCTTGACCGCGGCGACCTGAACCTCGCATTCCACCAGTTGACCTTCACGCCCAGCAACCGCTGGAGCTGGGGCCTCAGCCACTGGTATCTGCGCGGCGGCACATGGGGCGACGGCACATGGAGCGAAAATAATTTTCTCGCCAGCACCTTCTATGTCCGCGTCAATGACAACTGGGGTCTGCGCGCCACCCATAGTTTTAATGCGCAGAACGGCCGGCTGCAGGACCAGGCTTACACGCTTTACCGCGATCTGCGAAGCTGGACCGGCGCGTTGACCTTCCGCGTGGAGAATAATGTCGGCAGCACGGCGGATTTCACGGTTGCGTTCTCGCTCTCGCTCAAGGCCAACCCGTCCACCCGCGTCGGCGAAGATGTGGTGAATCCTTATCGCATTGTCGGCGAATGACGCAGGAGTCTTGCCGGAATCCCGAACGGCAGGGGAAATTACCGGAGCCGGTCGAACTTACGCCAGGGGCAGCGTGATGACGAAGGTCGAGCCGCGGCCGGCTTCGCTCTGGATTTCAATCGAACCGTGATGTTCTTCCACCACCCGCCGGCAGATGGCCAGCCCCAGGCCGGTGCCGTTCTTTTTGGTGGTGAAAAAGGTTTCAAAAATGTGCGTGAGATTTTCCGGGGAGATGCCCGTGCCGGTGTCGCGGACGGTGATTTTCACTTTGCCCGCGCCGGCTTCCGTCCGCACCGTCAGTTCGCCGCCCTGGCTCATCGCCTCAACCGCGTTGAGCAGCAGGTTCATGAACGTCTGTTGCAACTGTGATTCGTCGCCGCGCACGGTTGCGGGCGCCGCCCGGTAGTCGCGCGTGAGCGAAATCATCGGGCCTTTCATCTGGTGTTCCAGCAGCCGCAGCGCCAGGTCCAGCAGGACATGCACGTTCACCGGCAACAGCGTCGCCGGCCTGGGCGCGGCAAACCGCAGCATCTGCGTCGTCAGCCCGTCAATGCGCTTCAGCTCGCGGCGCACGACCTCGGCCATTTCGCGGTCCTCGCCTTTTTCCAGCAGCACTTCGACAAACGTGTTGATGGCCACGAGGCCGTTCTTGATTTCGTGGGCGATGCTCGCCGAAAACAGGCCGAGGTTGGCCAGCCGGTCCAGCCGTTGCAAATTCTGCTGGACGTCCCCTCTCAGGACGGGAAGGTTTTTCACCGGGCTGCCGGTCATTTTCTGTGGGATGTCGGATGGCATTTTAATTTTCACGACGCCGCCGCCCCTCGTCAGGTTCTTCTTAAAGAACTGCTCGTGAATTTAGCCAAATTTTGGCTGGCCACAAACAAAAAACGCCATATCCCGCATAATTTTCACGAATGACCGGGGTTCACGAATGGGGTGACATTTCCAGGTCCGGCGGCTAAAATTGTTGCAGCAGAATGAAAAATCATTTCGACCGCATCGAATCCGTCATCACCAGCCTCCGTCAAGGCAAAATGGTCATCGTCGTGGATGACGCCGACCGTGAGAACGAGGGCGACCTCGTCATGGCCGCGCAATTCGTCACCCCCAAGGCGATCAATTTCATGGTCACGCACGCCCGCGGCCTGGTGTGCGTGCCCACCACTTCGGAGCGGCTGCAGCAGCTGGGCATCGAACGCATGGTCCGGCAAAACCGTGAAACCTTCAAAACGGATTTTCAAGTCAGCGTGGACGCGGCGCATGGCGTCACCACCGGCATCAGCGCCGCCGACCGTGCGGAGACCATCCGCGTGATGGCTGATCCGACGGCGGGATCCGACGATCTGGTGCAACCGGGACATGTGTTTCCGCTGCGGGCGCGGACGGGCGGCGTGCTGCAGCGCGCGGGTCACACCGAGGCGGCGGTTGACCTCGTGCATCTCGCCGGCGCCCGGCCCATCGGTGTCATCTGCGAAATCATGAACGACGACGGCACGATGGCGCGGCTGCCGGCGCTGCTGAAATTCGCCAAGAAACATCGTCTCAAAATCTGCACCATCGCCGACCTCATAGAATACCGCCGCACGCGTGAAAAACTCGTCGAGCGCGTCGAGACCGTGAAGATGCCGACCGACTACGGCGATTTTGTGCTGCATCTTTACCGTTCCAAAATTGACGGCCAGCATCATCTCGCCCTCGTGTGCGGCGACGTTGCCGGAAAAAAAGACGTGCTGGTGCGCGTCCACAGTGAATGCCTCACCGGCGACGTGTTTGGTTCGCGCCGGTGTGATTGCGGGCCGCAACTGCATCAGGCCATGCGGCAGGTGGCCGGCACCGGGCACGGCGTGATTCTTTACATGCGGCAGGAAGGCCGCGGCATCGGCCTCGCGCCGAAGATCAAGGCCTACAAATTACAGGAGCAAGGACTTGACACTGTCGAGGCGAATCTGAAGCTCGGCTATGGCATGGACCTGCGCGAATACGGCCTCGGCGCGCAAATCCTCGTGGACCTCGGCCTGAAAACCATCCGGCTGCTCACGAACAATCCCAAAAAAATCATCGGGCTGAAGGGCTACGGCTTGAAGATCGTCCAGCAGGTGCCCATCACGGTGAAGCCTAATCCCTACAACGAACGATATCTGAACACCAAAAAACTGAAGATGGGGCACTTGCTTTAAGAGCAGATAAAATTTTGAAACCCGAGGTCCAAGGCCAGCCCGAAGTCTTTTTGGCGAAAACTCTCGCTGGATCAGTTAATTCCTGGCGTTGTGAAGCGACATTCGGTCTGAGACGCCGTGGCCGCCTTCGATGACCCGACATCTGGCTGGGATGAAAAAATCTGACGGTTCGCGGCGGTTCAGGTCGGCCCGGCAAATTCTCGGTTTGGAACTGCGCATGATAATTTCAACCATCTGGTTTTGCCACGGGAATTTCAATTCAATGCGGTCGCCTGAGGCGGACAGTCAAAAGTCGGAAGACAATTGTCAAAAAAGAGGTTGGCCTGCGGGGCGGCGTGAGACATGTTTCAGGCGATGTGAAGGAAAATATTTTAGCCAGCGAGATCGGCCAGGACGCAGCGCAGTTGCCGGCCACGGAGAAACGCGACGTGCTCGCGCGGCTGCTCAAACGTCTCGCGCATGAGATCCGCAATCCGCTCAGTTCGCTCGATGTTCACTTCCAACTGCTGGAAGAGGACTTGAGCACGCTGTCGCCACAGGTGCGCACACAGCTTGCGTCGCGCCTGGGCATCATCCACGGTGAATTGCACCGCCTCGACAGCATTGTCGAACGCTTCCTGAAACTGGCCGGCCCGTCGGCGCTTGAATTGGAGCCGGTTGAAATGACAAAAATCGTCTCGCATGTCTGCGAGCTGCTTCGTCCGGAAGCCTCCGCGCGAAAAGTTGAAATTCTGGCGGAGGTGGAACCGGGCTTGCCGCTTGTCAAGGTTGATTCCGTCCGGCTGACACAGGCGCTCTTGAACATCATCATCAACGGCATTCAGGCGATCAGCGGCTGCGGCCGGGTAAAAGTCAGCGCGGCGAAATCTGGAGAAAATTTATTCCTGCGCGTGCAGGACACCGGCCCGGGCATTCCGGTGGATGCGCTGGGCGACATTTTCGATCCCTATTTCACGACCAAGGCCGAGGGCAACGGGCTGGGATTGTGGATCGCGCAGCAGATTGCGGTGGCCCACGGCGGCGATTTGCGCGCCGGCAACGTGCCGGGCGGCGGGGCCGTGTTCACGCTGACCTTGCCGCTCAAGCGAAAGGAATGACCGTGGATAATTCAAAGATAAAAATTTTGGTGGTGGACGATGAACAGGGCTTGTGCGCCGGTTTGCAGGAGGGCCTGCGCCGCGAAGGTTACATCGTGGACGCCGCCAACGACGCTCCGGCGGCGGTGCGGCTCGCCAGCCAGTGCCTTTACAATCTGGTGATTTCCGATGTCAAAATGCCGGGCGTGGGCGGGCTGGAACTGCTCGCGCAAATCCGCGAGCGCAGCCGCGACACGCTGTTCATCCTGATGACCGCGTTCAGCACCGTCGAGAACGCGGTCGAGGCGATGCGCCTGGGCGCCTACGATTATCTGCCCAAGCCGATTGATCTCAAACGCCTGCGCATCCAGGTGCAAAAGGCGCTGGAATATCAGGCGGTGGTGGTGGAAAACAACGAGCTGCGTTCCCGGCTGCAAAAACGGGCCGAGCCGAATCCGCTGATCGGCGAGAGTGAAAGCATGAGGGCTGTTTCCCGGCTGATCGAGGAGGTCGCACAAAGCGACGTGACTGTGTTGATCGAAGGCGAAAGCGGCACCGGCAAGGAAATCGCCGCGCGCCTGATTCACACGCACAGCCCGCGGCGGAACAAGCCGTTCATTTCCGTCAATTGCGCCGCGTTTGCCGAACAACTGCTCGAAGCCGAATTGTTCGGCCATGTGAAGGGCGCGTTCACCGGGGCCGCCGCGCAAAAACCGGGCCGGTTCCAACTGGCCGACGGCGGCACGCTGTTTCTCGACGAGATCGGCGACCTGTCGCCCAAGGGCCAGGGCGATTTGCTGCGCGTGCTGGAAGACGGCGCGTTCCGCATGGTCGGCGGTTCCGAGCTGATCCGCGTGAACGTGCGTATCATCGCGGCGACGAACAAAAAGCTGCCGGAGTTTGTGGCGGAGGGGAAATTTCGCGAGGATCTTTATTACCGGTTGAGCGTCGTGCCGGTCGTCATGCCGCCGTTGCGCGAGCGGGCCGAGGACATTCCTTTGTTGATCGACCGCTTTTTCGACCGCTTCGCCGCCACGCACAAGCGCGGCCGCAAACGGATGTCGCCGGAGGCGATGCAGCTTTGCCAGCGGTTTCCCTGGCCGGGCAACGTGCGGCAGTTGCGCAATGCCGTTGAGCGCATGGTCATCACCAGCCGCGCGGCGGTGGTGGAGGTCGCCGCGCTGCCGGATTTTTTGCAGGAATTTGATCGCAGCCTGGTCACGTTCACCGTGCGGCCCGGCACGCCGCTGGCAGAAGTGGAGAAGCTGCTGATCCGCCAAACCCTCATGCATGTCACCCATAATCGCGCGGCGGCGGCAGAAGCGCTCGGCATCAGCCGGCGTGCGCTGCAATACAAGCTGAAGCAATACGATTTATTGGACGCCACCGACGCGCCGGAAAAGAAATAGCGTGCCGAAATGGCGCGCCGTCTGGCCTTGCACCAACAATTGCCCGGTGGTGCAAGAATTGCACTAACGCGCGGTTGCTGGTTTTAGCGGGTTCTCCGGATGCGCGTATTTCCTTGTATAATCAGCGATTTCACGCGCCTGGTTCTTCGCAAGTTGTTTGGCATGTCGTTTGCATTGGAAGAAGGCGGTTGACTAGAAACAACCATTAAACTGAAATTATTATGAGCGAATCAAACATCTCAAAAACAACGACTACAAACACATCGTCCGCCCCGGCTTGCGGCAAGCAATGTTCCTCGAATGCGCCGGCACCGGCCTCGGCCCAAGCCGCCCAGGCGGTGCCCGCGACCGCGCCCAAGTCCACGCGCCGTCAGATGCGCAAACAACATTAAGCCCAATCCAGGTTGCATTGACGTGCAACTTTATCGCAGGAACCGGCGTTCAGGTGGAGGAACCGGCGCCGGTTTCCTGTGAGGTTGATTTCGGCGGGGGCATGAGCGCCAGTGGATGATAGCCTACCAGAAGTTCGAGTCTCCTGTCCGCCGAAATCAGCCCCACAATTTGTAATTGCCGCCGGGGCAAAGCAGCCGGCCCCGTTCGCTGCGGCGCGGAAATCACTGACCGCTATTTTTCTATGAACGAAATAATGCGAAATTTGTTCGAGCTTCAAGCGCTTGAATTTGACACGACGGTTAAACCGGAAACCGAAGAGCGGATCACGCACCTGCGCGCGAAAATTCCGAAGCCGATTTTAAGCCATTATGATCGCCTGGGCGACAAAGGCAAAAAAGGCGTGGCGCTTTTGCGCAATCAAACTTGCACCGGCTGTCACATGCGCGTGCCTCTGGGGGTGGTGATGGAACTGAAACGCGGTGAGGACGTCCGCCTGTGCGACAATTGTCAGCGTTATCTTTATCTTCCGGCAGAAGCGGCGGCGGCTCGCGACGAAGCGGCCAAAAAAATTGCGGCGAAGAGCGGTCACAAACAGGCGGCGCTGTCTGGTGCCGAGTCATAAGCAAAAAGGCGCTCCGAAATGGTCAGAGCGCCTTGGAAAACGGAAGCCGGTTTTTACTTTTTTGCACCGAGGATGGCGTCCTTCGCCGCTTTGGCGACACGAAACTTCACGACGCGCTTGGCTTTGATCTGGATCGTTTCGCCGGTGGCCGGGTTGCGGCCGACGCGGGCCTTGCGGTTCACCAGCACCAGCTTGCCGAGGCCGGGGATGGTGAAGCTGTTCTTGGCGTTTTTGTAAGCCAGTTCCGCGAGGAACTCAAGAATCTCCACCGCCGTCTTTTTGGTAAGATTGTTTTTGGTCGCGATTTCAGTTGCGATCTGGGATTTGGTCAGGGCTTTTGCCATAATTCAATAGGTTATTTTTGGTTGTTGTCGAGCGTTGTTGACAACACATTAAACCTGATCCGGAACCACGCGCCAAGCAAAAACCCTTTATTTATTGAGGCCCGTGTGTTTTTCGCCTATGCTGAGGTGCAGAGTGAAGGCGTTTTCATTTAATTGGCTTTGACCACTTGACAGAACCGCAAGCCGGACGACATTGTTGTTGGCTGGTGTGGACGTGAGTGTCGGTTGACAGTTGAAGGCAGTGTTAGTTGTCTGAGTCGGTCAGTTGGTAGATACGCCCACGCCAGCCAAACTATTTTGACCCGTCTGGCTTGGTCAATCTCTCTCCATGGTCAGGTTTGCCATTGCCAGCCTGTTCAAGATTGTCAAATCCGTTTGAATTGGCTCACCTGTGCAAATCTACGCACCTCCGGCTTTTTAGACGGCGGGCCCACCGTTTGACCTCGTCGCTGACCATCTCCAAACCCCCGCCGACGAACGCAGGCGGTTCATGCGCCGGTTCACACAGGAAACGATTTCATTCATCGGGCCGCAAGTGGACATGATGGCTCCGGACCTGGACACGAACCGCCGACCGCCGAGATGAAAACTTCGCCGTGGCGGCTGCCTTCCGTTTGCAGGCGTTGTTGGAGTCGTTGGCGCGTCGGTTCGGTGTTCATTGTTTTTTCGTTGAGATTTTGGTGGGCCGGATGAGGAATTCATTCACACCGCAATTATGCGCGCAGCCTCAAGCCGCGCCCGGGCGATGCCCCCAAATTCTCTCTTGTCATCCGGTGATTTCCTGCTAGCCTTAACAACCTTTTTATGAAGACGGACATCCATCCAAAATATGTGGACGCGGAAATCCGTTGCGCCTGTGGCAACGTGATCAAGACGCGCTCGACCCGCTCGACCATCATCGTCGGCATCTGCAACGTCTGCCATCCGTTTTACACGGGCCAGCAGAAGTTTGTGGACACCGCCGGCCGCGTGGATAAATTCCAGCAACGCGCCGCCAAAACACTGGCCGCACAGGCCGAACACGCCGCGAAGAAAAAGAAAAAAGTTTAGCTTTCCGATCAACGCCGCCCGCAGCGCCGGAATTTTCCGGGGTTGCGGGCGGCTTGTTTTTTTCAGCCACAGATTCACACAGATGAAACACAGATTTCCCGGCACGGACTTTCCCGGTTTTTCTGCATCTGTGTTTGATCTGTGAAAAGCTGTGGCTGAAATGAAATGGACTTAAAGCCGCACATCGAAAAATTCCGCAGGCGCTTTGCCGAGGTCGAATCCTTGCTGAGTGACGCCAGGGTGTTTGACAATCCGCAAAACGCGCAGGAATTGTCGCGCGAATATGCGCGGCTGAAAGGGCTGGTCGCGGGCGGCGCGGCGTATTTGAAAACGGCTGCGGACTTGAACGAGAACCGCGAATTGCTCAAAAGCGAGGCGGCGGAATCCGAACTCGCGCTGATGGCAAAAGAGGAGATTGCGCGGCTGGAAGCGGACGAAAAAAAGCTCGCGCAGCAAATCCAGTTCGGCCTCGTGCCGCCGGACCCGACGGATTCGCGCAACACCATTGTGGAAATCCGCGCGGGCGCGGGCGGCAACGAATCCGCGCTCTTTTCCGCCGACCTTTACCGGATGTATTGCCGCTACGCCGAAACGCGCGGCTGGAAAATTGAGCCGCTCGACTCCAGCCCGTCGGACCTCGGCGGCTTCAAGGAGATCATTTTTCAGATCAACGGCACGGATGTTTTCAAGCGGCTGAAATACGAGAGCGGTGTCCACCGCGTCCAGCGCGTGCCGGCCACCGAAGCGCAGGGGCGCATCCACACGAGCACCTGCACCGTCGCCGTTCTGCCCGAGGCGCAGGAAGTGGACGTTGAGATCAAGCCCGAGGACATCGAAGTCACCGTCTGCCGCGCATCCGGCAAAGGCGGCCAGGGCGTGAACACCACCGATTCCGCCGTGCAAATCCAGCACCGTCCGAGCGGCCTCACCGTCCGCATCGCCGACGAGCGGTCGCAGATCAAAAATCGCGCGAAGGCGATGACCGTGCTCCGCTCGCGCCTGCTCGAAATAAAAGTCGCCGAGGAAAACGCGAAATACGCCGCGCACCGCAAATCGCAGGTCGGCACCGGCGACCGCAGCGAAAAAATCCGCACCTACAATTTCCCGCAAAACCGCGTCACCGACCACCGCGTCGAAGTCACGCTCTACAATCTATCCACGTTCATTGACGGCGATCTGGACGGTTTGATTGAGCCGCTGATGACGCATGACATGGAAGAAAGGCTGAAAGCGTTAAACGGTTGAATCGTTGCCCCGGCAGGCCGGTTCACGATTTAACAATTCAACGATGCAACGAATTATGACATTGCCCGGACACATCAAGGGGCTGATTTTCGACTGCGACGGCACGCTGGCCGACACCATGCCGCTGCACTGGCAGGCCTGGCAGCGGATCGCGCGCCGCCACAACTTGCATTTTCCCGAAGACCGGTTTTATTCGCTCGGCGGCGTGCCGTCGCGGGACATCTTGGAAATGCTCGCGGAGGAACAGGGGCGTTCGTTCGACCCCGTCGCCGTGGCGCATGAAAAGGAAAATGTCTATCTGCCGCTCATGGCCGGAATCGAGCCGGTGCCTGCGGTTGTGGAAATTGCCCGGGCCAATTTCGGGAAAATTCCCATGGCCGTCGCCTCCGGCGGCACGCAGCCCATCATTGCCGGCGTGCTGGAGCACTTGAAAATCCGCCATCTGTTTGCCGCGGTCGTGACCAGCGAAATGGTGAAACATCAAAAGCCCGCGCCGGACATTTTTCTGGAAGCCGCCCGGCGTATCGGCGTGGCGCCGGAATTCTGCCGCGCCTATGAGGACACCGAGCTTGGCCTCCAGGCCATCCGCGCCGCCGGCATGGACGCCGTGGATGTGCGCGAACTGCGCGCGTGATATTTTGAAATGACCGGTCGCATTTGAAAAAAGCCGGAACCCCTTTTCCGCGCCGGCGGTGGACGGACGCAGCCGGCCGGTGGAAAATTTGCGCGGCGCGGTGAAAACCGGCTTGTGCCTGCCGTCTTTTAATCTGTTCCTGGTTGCCGCCAATTTGTGCATCCCTTCCGCCGACTTGTGCAGGCCCACTTCCGACCTGTGCAGCCTGTCTGTTGACCTGTGCAAGCGGTCTTCGAGCCGTTCACCCTTTCCGTTGACCTGTGCAGCCTGTTTTCCGACTTGTGCATCGGATTCTTGAATCTGTGCGGGGAAAATAGTCGTTGCGCCTTGTCAGCATCAGCGCATAATCGCCTCAACCCCCGCTTCCACAGGAGGGCAGCTTCAAATCAAAACAAAACCGCAATATGAAACAAAAAGCAGCCAGTCTCAACGCCACCTTCAAAAACGTCTCCGCCTTTGGCGTGAAATACGCCGCGGACTTTCCGGCCACCAGCACCGGTGGACAACAATTCGCCCTCGTCACCAACGCCGTCACCCTGCTCGACGGACTCGGTGCCACGCAGGTCTCCGGCGGCGAATCGGCCCACGCCGCCGTGATGGCCCTGGCCGTCGGACGCGTGCATCTGCATGGCGACCTCGCAGGCATCGCCGGGGCCGCGCATTCCCTCGCGCTGCTGGGCACGACCGGACTGGCGGGAAAGTTTCTCCTGCCGCGCGGCAACGGCACCGCGAAACTGCTCAATTCCGCCCGCGCCTTTCTGGCCGACGCCACGCCGCTCAAGGCGCAGTTCCTCACCGTGAGCCTGCCCGCCGGTTTTCTGGACACCCTTACCGCCGACATCGGCATTTACGAAACCGCCCTGGCCGCCAAAGGCGCGGGCAAGGGCGTGCGCGGCGGCGCGACCGGCGGCATTGCCGAGGCCGCGCACAACGCGGCCATCGCCCTGCACGTGCTCGACACCGTGGTGAAGAACACCTACCAAAACGACCCGCAGAAGCTCGCCGAATGGGTCATCGCCAGCCACGTGCAGAAACACACGCCCGTGCCGCAAGCCAAACCGGCCCCGGCGGCGACCCCGGCGAAATAAAATGGAAATCCGACCAATGACGAGGGGAAATAAAAATGAAACTAAAATCAAAATTCTTTGGTTTGGTTCTCATTGTAGGAACCTGCCAATTATGTCGAAGTTATCCACAACCGGGCACTCCAACAAGCGGCGGCGTGCTTAATTTCAATCCGGGAGCAGCCCTTGCCCAAGAGCAGTATCTTTACGCTGTTCAGGCTCAACAACAGGCCGAACAGGCCAGACTCACAGCAATCCAGCAAGCCACGCTTCAAAGGATTTATTCAAAAGATCCGTGGCGGGCTATCAACGGAAGCACCAATTACGCGGGCGGTAACGGCTGGTTTGAATTCCAAGGACTACCACAAGAAGCGGGCCCTGACGGCACGATCTTCAAAGGTAAATGGAATACTCCTTTGACTGTTTATCCAGTTCTGGACGCAAATCATCTAACAACTTCTCAAGACTCTGCCGGCAGTCAATCTTTCAGCCAAAAAAACAAGTAACCAGCCTCAAGGCCTCGTTGGAGGCCAATCTTATAACCAAAGAACAAGTCAATTCGAGCATGGCGTTTCTGATGCCAGCACCGCCCACCTATTTTATGGAGATGACGTCTTTATCGTTGCAAATTTTCCTTATCCTTCAACACAGCCATACGAAGAAATGTTGGCTTGTGAAGCAGGCTATTACACTTATACGAATGCCAACGACCAAATTTTAACAATACACAAACTGGATTACGGAAGGCCTTGCATTAAGCTTTGGTCACCAGAGGAATTGGCAGCAATTAATGAACGGATTGGAGCGCCCCAAAAAGCTGCGGTAGCGAAGGCTCTCAAATCAAATCAAGACATGGCTGAAAAAGGCGATGAGTATGGATTACTCCGCATGGGGGAGCGATACCGTGATGGCGACGGTGTGGAGAGGGATTTAGCCAAAGCACGTATCTATCTTCGCAAGGCTGCTGATGCAGGATCGCCTGCCGCAGCCGAAGAACTTAAGAAATTGCCTGACCAGCAAGCGAGCCAATAAAGATTTTAAGCCAGCGTTCCAAATCGGGCGCGCAAGCCCGACTTGCAACCGTTGCGAAACCGGCGCGGCGAGCATGGCTCGACGCGCCGGTTGAAGGACGGAAATCCGCCGCCGTCAGTTACTTCACGGCGGTTAATTTGTAGAGCATCACGCCGTGTGCGGGAATTGTGAGCGGCACAACACCATCCGCCACATTCACGTCGGCCAAGTCCTTTTGCCGCCACAGGTCGCGGACATGCTGTTTGCCGCTGAAGCCGAGCTTGGCCAGCTCATTGAACTGCAGTTCCGCCGGCGTGGCGCCGAGATTAAAAAAACCGAGGGCGCGTCCGCCGTCTTCCAGTTCTTTTTCATACACGTGGATATCGCCGTTGGTAAGCACGCAGGTCGCCTCCTTGCCGAGCGCATCCTGATCCAGCGCCAGCACCTCGTCATTGCTCAACAAGTTCAGCGTGAAGTCGTCGAATTTTTCCATGTCGCAGCCGATGAGCAGCGGCGCGGACAGCAGGCACCAGAGGCTGATGTGCGTGTATTGTTCGTCCGGCGTCAGGCGCGTCGGGTGCAGGTTGCCCCAGCCGACCTGGCCGATGATGAGCATGTCGGGGTCGTTCCAATTTCCCGGCTTGGCGAACGGCGCGGCCTTTTCCTGCCGGAAGCCGATGCTGCTCAGGCTGCGCCAGGTGTCGGTGATGTCGCCGGTGGTGCGCCAGCAATTGCCGTCCACCGAGCCGCCCCATTTCCACACGTCGGCCATGCCGTATTGGCAAAGGCTGAACACGATGTCGCGGTTTTGCGCGCGCAGGAATTTGCCCATGACCTGGTAGGGATAAATCGCGCCGGCCGGCTCCGCGGCGGTTCCGTTCCAGAGCGGAATGCCCTTGGCATCCGGGTCCCTGCCGGCGGCGATGTCGCCGTAGCTGCACCAGTCATATTTCAAATAATCAAAGCCCCACTTCGCATAGGTTTGCGCATCCTGCTCCTCGTGCCGCCAGCTTGCCGTGCAGCCGCCGCAGGTCCACGGGCCGGGCGAGGAATAAAGTCCCGCCTTCAAGCCGAGACCATGGATGTAATCCGCCAGGCCTTTCATGTCGGGGAACCGCGAGTTCGGGACGATGTTGTCCTGCGCGTCGCGGAACGGCCCGTGCAACGTCGGGTCGGTCGAATCCCGGTGATTCTGCCAGAAGTCGTCCACGTTGATGTAAGTCCAGCCGTGGTTGATCAGGCCGCTCTTGATCATCGCATCCGCCGCGTGTTTCACCCGTTCCTCCGAAACCGCGCCGGCAAAACAATTCCAACTGTTCCAGCCCATCGGCGGCGTGAGCGCGATCTGGTCGCCGCAGACGATGCGAAGTTTTTTCTCCGCCGTGCCGAGCGAATTTTTTGCGTGCAGCGTGACGGTGAAATCGCCCCTGGCGGGCAGCGCGCCGGTAATGCGGCCGGTTTGCGAGTCCAGCTTCAGCCCGCGCGGCAGGCCCTTCGCGGAAAAGGTCATCGGCCGTTCGCCCGTCGCCGCGATCGTGAACAGAAACGGCGAGCCGGGCCGCACGCCGAAAACATTCGCGCCGTTGATGCGCGGCGTGGCGGGTGCGGCGGGGGTGAGAATGTATGGGGCGACCGGCATCAGCGTGGGTTCGCCGCTGGTGGCAAAAGTTGTCGCCGAAACCGTTTCAAATTTTGCGTCCGCCCAGTCCGCATGGTCATGGTCAATGCCGTCGTCCGCGTCACCGACTTTCAGGACGAGCGATTTCACGCCGACGAGCGCCACTTCACAATCTTTCGCCGCGTCGCCCGCGTGCATCACGCCGCTGTTCCACAATTCCTTGCCATCGCCCACGACCATGAACTCCACGCTCGAATTCGGACTCTTGTTCACCTCGTCGTCCACGCCCACGCTGGCGGAAAATTTCTGCGCGCCGCCGTCCAGCTTGAGGTTCAAGATGCTTTCCGCGTGTGTGCCGAAGCCGCGTTCAAAAGTCCTCCCGCCGACAGTCAGCGCATGGCCTTCCACCGACTGGTTTTTATGCGGGTCGCCCCAGCCCTGCGTGGCGGCGGCGAGGTTCAAATCGTCGAGCCAGACGGTGGCGGCGGCGGCGGTTCCCGTGGCGAACACGGCCAGTGAAAAACCCAGCGCGAGGGCAAAACGTGATTTCATTTCGTGATTCTGCCTCCTAATTTTTTTGCGTCAAGCTCGCCGGCGGAAAAAATTTTGCTAATCTTGGCGCATGACGATACTGCTCATCGCCACGCGCAACGCGCACAAGGCCGGGGAAATCCGGGCCATCCTTGGCGCGCGGTTTCAACTGCTCACGCTCAACGGCTTCGCCGCCGCGCCGAAAGTGATCGAAGACGCGGAGACGTTTGCCGGGAACGCCACCAAGAAGGCGGTGGCGCTGGCCCGCTGGCTGGCCGCCGGCAGTTCAAAATTAAAGCTTAAAACATCCAGGCCTGATTTCGTGCTCGCCGACGATTCCGGGCTGGAAGTGGACGCGCTGAACGGCGCGCCCGGCGTGCTTTCCGCACGCTTTGCCGCGCCCGGCAACCGGGAAAACTCCCATGACGCCGACAACAACGCCAGGCTGCTGCACCTGCTGAAAGATGTCCCGCTGGAAAAGCGCGCGGCGCGTTTCCGGTGTGTGATCGCGCTGGTGCCGGTGCCCCGCGGAAAGGTCGGGAGCTCCTCGCCGGTTTGTTTTGCGGATGAACTGGAGGCGCAGATTTTTGACGGCGCGTGCGCCGGGCGGATTCAGCTTTCCGCCAGCGGACTCGGCGGCTTCGGCTACGATCCGTTGTTCGTGCCGGACGGCTTCAGCCAGTCGTTCGCCGAACTTGGCGAGGACGTGAAAGATCAGTTGAGCCATCGCGCGAGGGCGCTCGCGAAGCTCAGGGCTTTTCTGAATGAGCGCCGGGACTGAACCGGCGTGGCCGCTATTTCTTCAGGCGGAAAAACGCGGCTGCCGCCGAAACCGGATTGGACACCGCGTTTTGAAAACCGGTCAGCGTTGAAACATTGGTCACGGCCAGCCAGTCGGAACCGGCCAGATTGGTGCTGGTCTGCAATTGATACGCAAACGCCCAGGCCGGCCAGGCGATGACGCTGTTGTTGCCGGTGCGGCTGGGCTTCAGCGACGGTGTCACGGTGATGGTGTTGCTGACTACGGTGGTGACGCCGAGGTAGCTTCGAATGGTGACATAGACCGGGTAGTCACCGGAATTTGTGTAGGCATGGGCGCCAAAAACCTGCTTGAAGCTGGCCGCATTGGTGGTGATCACGCCCGCCGTGAGGGTGTCATCGCCCCAGTTGATGACGGTGGAGAAATTTGTAACGGCACTGGTGGCCACGCCGTTGGTGAAGATGGCCAGCAACAGGTTGGTGAAGGTGGCTGATGGCTGCGGCGCGACACTGGCTGGTTGCCCAACGATCGGGGTGTCGCCAAAGACGAAGGTGTATTCCTGCTGGTCATAAGGCGGCGGGGACAAACCCAATTGTTCATACAAACTCCATTCGGAACTGCTGCTGACGATCATATAAATGCTGACCGGACCGACATAATTTGTCACCGGTTCCATGAAAAACTGAATCTGCCCATCCTCATTGGTAATATTGTAAGTCAGAGTCTGCAACACGCTGTTGCTGATGTTATAGCTCGAATTGGGAGCTGCATCACCGGACGTCTGGTCGGCAAATTCGGGATACCAGTATAAAGGCTCACCATCGAGACCAATCGCATTGATGAAATTCGTCAACGTCACGCCCATTGGGGCGACCAGATTGGTGACAGTATTGCCATAAAGAAACGGCTGGTCGTTGCTGTTGGTGTCGGTCACTGTGGTGGCCGTGAAGGTGTTGGTGGCCCGCCCACCGGCTCCGTCGTCGGCGATCACCTGGATCGTGCCGACAACACCGGCGCGGTTGGTGGCGGCCAGCGTCAGCGCCGTGTCGGAGGTGTCTGGCACGAAACCCGCCTGCGTGATGATGACATCCGCCAGCGGCCGGCTGTTGGTATCCGTGGCCGTATGGTTGATGTTGGAAAGGACATTGAACCCGCGGACCAACTGGCCGAAAATAGTGTATTCAAAATCACCATACCGGTAAGGTGCCACGGTGACAAAAAACTGCGAGCCGTCGGTGTCCGGGCCGGAGTTGGCCAGCGCCAGCTGGCCCTTGCCGCTGAAAACCGCCTGCGGATTGAATTCGTCATTGTAGCTGAACACCAGTCCGCCCATGCCGTTGGTCTGCGGGTCGCCGCCTTGGTTCATAAAACCGGCGATGACGCGGTGGAAGATGGTGTTGCTGTTGTAAAAACCGGAAGCCGAAAGCCCTTGAAATATGCCGACCGTGTGCGGCGCATATTCCGGAAAAAGCAGGAAGGTCATGTCTCCCACATTGGTCACCGTCGCGGTGCCGCCCCGGAACGGCGTGGAAAATGCGCCCGGCGCGTTGGCGGCGGCGGCCTGAACCACGTTCAATTTCCAGAACGGGTTGTTGGTGTGCGGCACGATGAGGATGGCGTTGGTGCTGCTGGTGATGGTGAAGGTCAACGGCCGGCCATTGGCCGTGGTGGCGGTGACGGGCACAATCAAGGACTTGCCCGCCGGAATGGTTGCCGCTGGAATCGGATCAATCACCGGCGCGGCAGGAAGCGTAAGCGCGGTGGTCAAAAGCAGCCAGGCAAGGTGGCAAACGGGCTGACAATTCATCCCCAAAGTATGACTGCCTGATGGTCTATGTCAACAAACTGCCGAGTTGAAGCTTCGTTCGCAGCCTGCCGTTGTCGGCGCACATCCGCAGTTTGCCGTGCGGCGCGGGCAGCGTGTAAAATTCGCCGCCGGCATTCTCCACGAGCAGGCTGCCCGCCGCCACGTCCCACAAATTGATCGTGCGCTCGACATACGCGTCCAGCCGGCCGCTGGCGACGTAAGCCAGTTCCAGCGCGGCGGAACCCATGATGCGGATTTTTTTCACGCGCCGCGCCAGCCAGTTGAAGTGCGGCAGGCTTTTCCGCAAATTTTCCGGGCTTTTGGAAAAACCGAGGGCGATGACGGCGTCCGCCAGTTCTGCGCGGCGGCTGACGCGGACAATTTTCCCGTTCAGCCGCGTCGGCTCGCCTTTGACCGTCGTCCAGATTTCGTTGGTGAATGGCCCGTAAATCACGCCGATGACGGATTTCCCGCGGTGCTGCAACGCAATGGAAACGGCGGCGTGCGGCATCCCGAAGAAATAATTCACCGTGCCGTCAATCGGGTCAATGACCCAGCGATACTCGGCGGTCACGTCACCGGTGTCGCCTTCCTCGCCCAGCACCGGCACCTGCGGAAAACTGGCGGCAAGCATTTTTTCGATGAGCGCCTGGCAGCGCACGTCAAGCTCAAGCTTGATGTCGTGCGCTTCGGCGGAGTTGACGTGCTTGGGCCGGTGCCAGTTGGCGAGCATGACTTTTCCGGCGGCGCGCGCGGCCTTCACGGCGGCGGCAAGGGCGGGTTTCAATTGGACTGGTTTCATAAATTTTTTCACGGAATGACTTTGTTGCGTTCTTCCAAAAGAATTTCCTGCGCCCGGCGTTTGGCGTCGAGCAGATTCTGCCCGGCGGATTCCAGGGCGCGCAGCAGGTCGCCGGCTTCAAGCAGGCGTGCGATGAACCTGAAAACGTGCGGCAGCACAAGCCGGCTCGCCAGAAACGCCACGGCCAGCAGCCGGGCGATATGTTTCCCCGGCGACCAGCAGAACGCCGGCGGACGGATTGAGCGTTCGACGGCCGGCCGGGAAGCCCCTGGCGGTGGAGGAATTTATTTCTGCTCCGGCGCGGTCGCCGCGCGCTGCTGCAACTCGCGCTCAAGGTAAGTGTCTTCCGGCGCGGTCTGCCACGCCGTCAGCCAGAGGTCGCCAAGCAACTGGCCGCTTTTCACGAGTTGCGTTTCCAGAAACACGCGGCCTTCCGCGCCGGCATAGCCCTGGTCGGACAGTTTGCCTTCCTTTTCGAGTTTATAGAGCGGCTCCACGAGCTGGTTGTTGGCCGCGACGAAATTCACCGCCGTGTGAAAAACGCCGTTCGGATCGGACGCCGCCGGAATCTTTTCCGCCGGATGAATTTGCGCGGATAATTTTTTGGCGTCAATGCCGCCGGTCCGGCGGAAAAATCCGCCGTCAATCCACGCGTGGAATCCATATGCCGTCGTGTAATGATTCGGATTGTCGTTCGTCGTCCAGCCGTGGTGATACATCGTCGTGTGCAGCGGCTGGCTCGCGTCGCCGACGAAATGGCCCATCACGCCCATTACATAAACGATGTTCTGCTTCGCGTTCTCGATTTCCGCCGGCGTGCCGCCGGATTTTTCCAGCGCGGCGAGGGTGCTGAAGCCGGACTGCAATTTTTCGTAATTTTCCGTGATCGCCCATGGCAGAAAACCGCTCAGTTCGCGCGTGTGGTCGCTGTCGCGCGCCGGGTCAATCGCCGGAAACCTTTCCGGGTGCGCCGCGCGCGCCTTCACGATGTCCGCGACAAAATCGTAGCGCAACGGCGGCAGTGTTTCCGGCGTCAGGCCGTAGAGCTTGAGGTCCTCCAAATCAAGGTAATGATCCGGCCCGCTCGCATGGCCCAGCGCGAGGCCGGTGCCGTTTCGCGGATTGGTTTCATTGCGCCAGCGGTCGGCCTCGCCGGCGAGGTAGGCGATGCGCGTGCGCGCCTCCGGCGTCAGCGCGAACGCCGGAAAATCCGGCGGCAGCGACGCCAGCGCCAGCTCGTTCACCGCGTGATGGCCTTCGTAATCCCACGCGGCGGCATTGAATACAAACGTGCCCAGCGCGGCGGCAAACGCGAACAATTTTAATTTCATCATTTGATTTTCAGTTCGTTTCAGCTTAAAGAAGCGCCGCGTGATTGCAAAACAGAATCATGTAAAAATGGCGGAAGCAGCCTCCGGTTTTCATGCCTGGTCACCTCGCCGAACACAAATTCGTGTTCCTTCGCGCCCATTCATGATTAACTTTATCCATGATTATCATCACCGATGAACATTGCACCGGCTACTCGCGCGCCGGCCATCCCGACCGCCCGCAACGCATCGTGAACACCATCGCGCGGCTGAAAAGCCAGACGGACCTGGCCTTGACCTGGGCCGCGCCCACCAGCGTGACCGATGAACAAATTCTCCGCGCCCACACGCCGGAAATGCTTGCACGGCTCGCCGAGCCGAAAGATTTCGACGAGGACACGCCCTATTTTGAAAACATTGCCGGCTATGCCCGCGCGTCCGTCGCCGCCGCGCTGGACGCATTGAAACTGGCCCGTGCCGGGCAAAATGTTTTCAGCCTCATGCGCCCGCCGGGCCACCATGCCCTGCGCGAAAAATCCATGGGTTTCTGCTATCTCAACAATGTCGCCATCGCCGCGCTCGAAGCCGCGGCCACCGGCTCAAACCGCGTCGCCGTTTTTGACTTTGATGTTCACCATGGCAACGGCACGGAGGATATTTTGCTGAACCGTCCGGGCATCGAATTTTTTTCCGTGCATCAGCATCCGACGTATCCCGACACCGGCGCGGAAAATCGCGGGCGCAACTGCTTCAACTATCCCGTCGGCCCCGGCACGCCGCGTCTGACGTATCGCGCCAAGCTCGCGCACGCGCTGGACGACCTCCGCAGTTTCCGGCCCGGCCTCGTTGCCGTGTCCGCCGGCTTCGACGCCTACCTGCGCGACCCGCTGGCCGACGGCGTGCTGCTCGCGGAGGATTTTCACTGGCTCGGCCGGACGTTGCGCGCGCTGGATGCGCCGCTGTTCAGCGTGCTCGAAGGCGGTTACAGCCGCGATCTGCCGGAACTGGTTCTGGCCTACCTCAAAGGCGTGGAAGGCAAATAATCTTGTTGCCGCCGCCGGCGGAATTCGTCTGGACAAGTGGAATTGAAAAACTAATCTCCGCGCATGTCGTCGCCGCCATGCCGTCCCGATCCTGCTTGCCGGCCTGCTGGTCTGGAGCATTTGCCGCCGCGTGCGGCGCAACATCGGACGGCAAAAATTGCGTCCCCGCCGCATCACGGTTTCCATCGTCATCCTTTCCGTCGTCAGTCTCCTGCTGTTCAGCCTGTCGCTGCCGCATCCGCGCCTGCTGCTCGGCACGCCGCTGGGCTTCGTCGGGCTGCGCCTTACGCGTTTTGAAACAACCAATGAAGGCCACTTCTACACGCCCAACACGCAAATCGGCATCCTTCTCTCGGTGCTGTTCATTGGCCGGCTGGCTTACCGTTTCTGGGTGGTCCACGATGCCCCGGCTGCGCCGAACAGTCCGCCAGCGTTCCAAAGTCCGCTGACCTGTTTTATCTTCGGATTGATTGCCGGCTATTACCTGGTTTATTACGTCGGCCTTTTCGTCCACACGCGCGACAGGAAATGATCCGCGAAAAAAGGTTTTGAACCTGGCGCTTTGAATTTAGACTTTCTTGCGTGACCGTCCTGGAAGCAATTCAGAAAAGCACGGAGTTTCTCGGCAGGAAAAATGTCGAGTCGCCGCGGCTGCAAACCGAACTGCTGCTCGCGCACCTGCTCAAGCTGCCGCGCATGAAGTTGTATCTGAACTTCGACCGCGTGCTGACGACGGGAGAAATGGATGCTTTGCGGGAATTCATCAGACGGCGCGGCCAGCGCGAGCCGCTCCAGCACATCACCGGCTCGGTCTCGTTTTGCGGCCATGAAATTACTGTGAACCGCCACGCGCTGGTTCCGCGGCCAGAAACGGAACTGCTCGCCGAACTCGGCTGGCAGTTTCTTGCACCATTTGACCATCAGCCTTCATCCTGCCTGGACTTCTGCACCGGCAGCGGCTGCATCGCCATCACCATTGCGGTGAAATGTCCGGGCGCAAAGATAGTCGCGACGGACATTTCGGCGGATGCGCTGGCGCTGGCGCTGGCAAATGCCGAGCGAAACCAAGTCGGCGCGCGAATTGAGCTTTTGTCAGGCGACGGTTTTGCGGCCCTGAAAGCCGGGGCGCAGTTTGACTTGATCATCAGCAATCCGCCTTACATTCCGTCCGCCGAAATTGAAACGCTGGAGCCGGAGGTCCGTGATTTTGACCCGAAGCTGGCGCTGGACGGCGGCGCGGACGGACTGGATTTTTACCGGAAGCTGGCGGCGGAGGCGAAGCCATTCCTGAAGCCAGGCGGAAAAATCATGCTGGAATTCGGCGATGGCCAGGCGGACGCGGTCAGAAAAATCTTTGCGGATAAAAACTGGATTGTCGAAGCGGTGAAGGAAGATTACAGTCAGCGCGCCCGGATTTTAATCGCGCGGCAATGAAATTTTTAACCGCGGGTGAACCCGGTTTCATCCAGAAGAACGCGCGAAATGATTCTCTACCCGGATGCATCCGAATTATTCTGCGGTTGAATTTCACTTTCAATTTTTATGGACAGTTTTTTGATCAAAGGCGGCGTGCCGTTGCACGGCGAAGTCACCATCAGCGGCAGCAAGAACGCCGCGTTGCCCATCATGGCGGCGACGCTGCTCACGGACGAGCCGTGCATCATCCGCCGCGTGCCGGACTTGAGCGACACGCGGTTCATGGCGAACATTCTGGAGTCGCTCGGTGCAACCGCGCAGTTTGAAAACGGCACGCTCACCGTCCGCGCAGGAAAAATAAAGGGGTGCGCGGATTATGACCTCGTCCGCAAAATGCGCGGCTCGATTTGCATTGCCGGGCCGCTGCTGGCGCGGTTGCGGAAGACGCGGATTTCCCTGCCCGGCGGCTGCATCATCGGTGCCCGGCCGATCAATCTGCACCTGAAAGGCTTTGCCGCGCTCGGCGCGAAAATAAAGATCGCGGGCGGCTATGTTGAGGCGTCGGCGAAGAGGCTGGTTGGCAATTCGATGTTTCTTGGCGGTCGCGCCGGTCCGACGGTGCTGGGCACGGCGAACGTGATGATGGCGGCGACGCTCGGCGACGGCATCACGGTCATCGAAAGCGCGGCGTGCGAGCCGGAGGTGGTGGACCTGGCGGATTTTCTGAACGCGATGGGCGCGCAGATTTTCGGCGCGGGCAGTCCGACGATCACGATCACCGGCGTGAAAAAACTGCACGGCGCGGAGCATGAAGTGATTCCCGACCGCATCGAGGCGGCGACTTTCTTGATCGCCGCCGGCGCGACGAGCGGCGAGGTGACCCTGAAAGGCGCGCGGGCCGATCATTTGCGAGCGGTGATTGACAAATTAAATGAGGCGGGAGTTTCCGTCGAACGCAGCGGCGTGAATTTGATCGCCTGGCGGAAGGGGAAATTAAAACCGGCGGACATCACGACGCTGCCGTATTCCGGTTTTCCGACGGACGTGCAGGCGCAGATGATGTCGCTGCTCGCGCTGGCCAACGGCATCAGCATCATCACGGAGCGGATTTTTGAGTCGCGCTTCATGCACGTCAGCGAGCTGGCGCGGCTCGGTGCGGACATTGAAATCGAGGGGCCGAGTGCGATTGTCAAAGGCGGCCGGCCGTTGAGCGGCGCGCCGGTGATGGCGAGCGATTGGCGCGCGTCGGCGGCGCTGGTGATTGCGGGGCTGGCGGCGAAAGGTTCGACGCAGGTGAACCGCATTTACCATCTGGACCGCGGCTACGAGCAGATGGATGTGAAATTGAAAAAACTCGGCGCGCGCATTGAGCGCGTCGAGGAAAAATCGTAGGAGCGCGGACGGCAAATTTTGATCCCCACCGCCGCCGCCCGCGCTCCGAATCAGTCCCCCACCGATCCAAGGCACGGCGAGCAGCCGTGGGCACGAGCGGCGGATGATTTTCGCTGGTGCCCACGGCCGCCCGCCGGCGCGGTTTCACTCATTCGCGTTTTCATGCGGCAACGAGTTCGGGGCTGCGGGCGTAAACGCACGCCTGCCGTTCGGCCTGCCGGATGGCGGTGCGGATTTTTTCCTCGAACAACGCCGGGAACACGAGCAGCGGGTAGAACGTGACCCACGCGAGCGCGGCGGCCTCGTTGGCGGCGCGCCGGATCGGGGCGTTCAGGTCAGGCTGCGCGGTGGCGAGCAGCTTCTCGGTGAGCAGCCGGTTTTTGAGCTGCTCGAACTCCGTCTCTTGGGTGGCGCGGAACGGGGCGGGCGGCACGGGCCGCACCTCGAAGCGCGTTTCGGGGCTGAATTCAGCCCGCAATTCGTTGTTTTTCCTGTTCATGTCATTGTTCCTTTCTTTTTTGGTTCGGGTTAAAACGAAAAACCCGCGACTGCTTTGGCAGTCGCGGGTTTTGAAAAATTCTTTAGTTAAATTTGCCTAAAATTTCATTCCCACGACGCCAAAACGACGAGACTTGCGCTGCCAAATGGCCACACAGCCATTGACCGGCACCTGCGTCTTCATCTGTTTAGTGAACGTCGTGTTCATTTTTACAGAGGTATTAAACCTTATCTGCGGCGGTTTGTCAAAAAGATTTTCTCTGTTGTTTGGTTTGCGGTTGGTGATAAATTCAACTGACTCACATGAGCGAAGCAAGCAAACCCTTGAAGATGGTGACGTGTCCCGGATGCGATGCGAAGACTTTCATCCCCGGCGATCTGCCGCCGCTGGCCACCGAACCCTGCAAAAAATGCGGCCACGCCATCATGATGCCGATGCAGTTGCGCCAGTTTGAACTGCGCGCCAAGGTCGGCTCCGGCGGCATGGCGACGGTGTATCGCGCCTGGGACACGATGCTGGAACGCTATGTGGCGGTGAAGCTGACGAAGAAGGAGATTCTCACGGAGCCGGGGGCGCTGGAGAATTTCTGCCGCGAAGCCCGCGCCTGCGCCAAGCTGAATCACACCAACATCATCCATATTTACACTTTTGACGAATGGGAGGGCGAAACGTATCTGGTCATGGAACTGGCCGACCAAGGCAGCCTGGACACCGTCATTGAAAAACTCCGCCTGCTGCCGGAGTTGAAGGTGCTCGACATCGGCATCAAAATCGCGTCCGCGCTGAACATGGCGCTCAAATACGATCTGCTGCACTGCGACATCAAGCCGGGAAACATTTTGTTCAACGCCGACCACGAGCCGAAGCTGGTGGATTTTGGCCTCGCGCGCAAAACGGACGCAGAGCAGGAAACCGCCGAGTTCACGCGCGGCACGCCCTATTATGTCGCGCCGGAAAAAATCAAGCGTGAGCCGGAAACATTTCTGTCCGACATGTATAGTCTGGGGGCGACCCTTTACCATGCCGTCACCGGGCATGTGCCGTTTGACGCGCCGACGCCGGATGAGGTGGTGCAGGCGCATGTCTATACGGCGCTGACACCGCCGAACCAGGTGGTGCCGGAAATTTCACAGGCCACGAGCGACGCATTGTGTCGCGCGCTGGCGAAAGATCCCCGCGATCGTTTTTTAAGCTACGATGCCTTCAGCCTGGCGCTCGAGGTCGCGCGCAGTCTGCTGTTGCGCCAGCAGTCGCAGGCTCCCGACCCGGCGAACGAGCCAAAACGGTTGACGAGCTGGTGGAAACTCTGACCAGCAAGAAAACGGATGTTGGAAATCGTCCGGGTTTTCACCCGGAGCCGGTTGATTTATTGGTTCACCAAGTCCCGGCATTTTCCCGGGACCTTGACTCTCCGGAAGGGCGGGTGCCGGATCCGGAAGCTGGTGAAGTTGCCAACTGGGCTGGCAGTCAAAGGCTCGCGCTGTCCGCGTGAGCTGCGACGCGCAGTTTGGGCATCAAGGTTACACCTTTAACTTCGGTTTCCCATGCTTTAACATCAGTAACGCCCTCACAATGTAAATTTATGGAACGATTTGTGAACCTCATCTCCGCGCTGGGTTGTTTTCGTCCGCAATGTCTTCTCAGAACCTTGGTTCTGCTTGGACTTTTAGCCGGCAGGGATATGCACGCTCAAGACTGGCGAGGTGGATTCACCATCATCCCGGTCAGCGCTCCGGAGATGGTGCTGGAAGGCGTTGGCGCGGGCACAACCGATGGCACCGCCGTGTCACTAGGCCACCCATCAGCAGAGTCGAACCAGGTCTGGGTCATTACGCCGAAGGACGATGGTTTCCATATCGTGCGGCCCGCCTACAGCGCAACGCTGGTTCTGACGGCGAGCGAAGGGAAAACCGACAACGGAACCGCTGTCGTTCTGGAAACAGAGCGCGGCAAGCCCTGGCAGTTGTGGTCCATCCGGCAGAACGCCAATGGATCCTGCTGCCTGGTGCCGAAACATGCTCCGGAGAAAGGCCTCGACGATTTAGGCGGCGGCAAGACCGTCGGTGCCAAACAGGATCTCTGGGATTACAACTCTGCGGATGAACATTTGCAATGGATCCTCAAACCTTTGCCCGGGGCCAAAATCCCCGCCGGTCAGATCGGCTTTCAGGATATTCCCAAGGGTGTGGTCAAGGATTTCACCTTTGCGGGAAGCGCGATTTTCCCTGGGACTCGACGCAGTTGCACGGTTTTCATTCCAGCTCAATATGACGGTTCCAGGCCGGCCTGCGTCTATGTCCAGCAGGATGGCTACAATTCCAGCGTAAAAGGCATGCTGGAGATGCTAATTGCCGCCAAGGACATGCCGGTGACCATCGGCTTGTTCATCTCACCGGGGAATCTGGAGTCACCATTGACTAATGCCTTCGGACGGCGCAACCGTTGTTTTGAATATGACGGCGTCGGAGACAATTATGTCCGCTTCCTGACCGAGGAACTTCTGCCGTATGTGGCCAGAACTTTCGACCTGAAACTGTCCAGCAGCGGAAATGATCGCTGCATCGCCGGTGCGAGCAGCGGCGGCATCGCGGCCTTCAATGCCGCCTGGGAACGGCCCGGCGCATTTTCCCGAGTTTTTGCCTGTAGCGGCAGCTTTGTCGCCTTTCGCGGCGGGCATGAATTTCCCACTTTGATTCGCAAATTCGAGGCCAAGCCCATACGTGTTTATTTGACCAGCGCCACGCAAGACATGGAAAATTGTGCGGGTGACTGGTATCTGCTGGATCAAGAGATGGACAAGGCTCTCACCTTTTCCGGCTACGATCACATCTTCCGCTCTGTCAATGGTCCCCATTGCGCAGGTTGGAATGAGCTGTTCCCCGAAGCCATGCGTTTCATCTGGAAGGGTTGGCCGGAACCCGTCAAGGCAGGCCAAAGCGCACCCCGGGTGCGCGACATCATCAATCCAAGTGAGAAATGGGAAATGGTGGCTCAAGGATACCACGAGGCTGGCAGTCCCGCGTGCAACTCGGCCGGCGAAGTTTTTTTCATCGCCACCGCTGCCGACAAGATTTGCCGCATTGGCCTCGACGGAAAGGTGGGGGTGTTTATTGCCGACGCGGCCCAAGCCAATGGTTTGTCCATTGGCCCCAACGACGAGCTTTACACGGTGTCTCGCCGCATCGGCAAAATCCTGTGTTACGACCGTTCCGGCCAGAGCCGCGTGGTGGCTGACGGCATTCAAGGCAACTACCTTCTCGCCAGGCCGGACGGCAGTCTATATGTCACCAGCACCGGGGAAAAGGACGGCGGATCCGGCGAAGTCTGGCTTGTGAAGGATGGGCGGAAAACGCTTGTAGATTCCGGGCTGAAATCCGCCACGGGCCTGGCCTACCGCCCCGACCAGTGGTTGCTGTCTGTTGCCGACGGCCATTCCAAGTGGGTGTATAGCTGCCAGATCCAGCCCGACGGCAGCCTGATCAACAAGGAACGTTTCTTCTGGCTGCACGTTGCCGATGGGGATGACGACGCGGGCGCTGAATCCGTCGGCTACGCCAGGGAGGGCCAGATGTTCGTGGCCACGCGCATGGGCATACAGGTCTGTGCCGACGACGGTCCGCCCCAGGTCATTCTGCCGCTGCCGGATCGCAGTCGCGTGACGGGTGTCTGTCTGGGTGGTGCTGACATGAACACGCTGTTCGCCTTCGGTGGCGACAAAGTGTGGAAGCGCGTCGTAAAACCCCATGCCTTGGGCGCTTTTTCCCCATTGAACAGGATAAACGGGAGTCAGCTTTGACGCGTCGCTTGGTTGCTATGTGGAAAGTCGGTCGCAAAAACGAGCCAACGAAAATAGCCGTTGTCCCCGCGAGTTCGCCGACACGCCTGCCATGCATGAAACGCTGCCGGGATGATTGCCGTTGAACACACAGCCCGCCCAACGTCTGCGGCAACCAGTCCTCCTGCGGCTCGAACTGGCGCTGGCGCATGAGCAAAACCAGTGGGATGGCCGGGCCGGATTTGAAAGGGCGTGTTTATTGGCAACTCTCTAATTTTACACGAGTTGGAGCGTCGCCGCGTTGTCACCGGATCAGGACACGACCGGTTTTGAGCTTGACGTGTGTTGCTGCGGTGACTATTTTATATGCACAAAGCGGTAAATTGCTGGTCCGCCAGCGTGCGAAAGTCGGAGACGCAGGTCTTTCCGACTTTTTTGTTCGCCGGATGTGTCGTGGATGAGCGCCGTTTTTAATAGCGTATGAATGCTGATTTTATTGCCGGTCTGGAATTCTGGGAGCGCGAAAAAGGCGTCAGCCGTGAAACCCTCATGGCTGCCGTCGAAGACGCGTTGTTGCAGGCCGCCAAGAAAGCCGTCGGCCCCGCGCGCGAACTGCGCGTGCAGATGGATTCAAAAACCGGTGACATCAAGGCATTTGCCAAGCTCATCGTGGCGGACAAGGTGATTTCACAGCACGACCAGATTTCCGTTTTTGACGCGCGCCGGCTCAAGGCGGACGCCAAGGTGGGCGACGAGTTGGAGAAGGAAGTGACGCCGCAGGGTTTCGGACGCATCGCCGCGCAATACGCCAAGCAGGCGCTGATGATGAAGGTGCGCCAGGCCGAAAAGGCGATGCTGCTCACCGAATACAAAGACCGCGTGGGCGACATCGTCAGCGGCACCGTGCGCCGGTTCGAGCGGTCGGACGTGATTTTGGATCTCGGCAAATACGAGGCGCTCATGCCGAACAAGGAGCGCGTGCCGACGGAGGAATATCAGGTCGGCGAACGCATCCGTGCCTACGTCAAGGCCGTGCAGGAAGGGCTGCACGGGCCGGAAATTATTTTGTCGCGCGCCGACACGCGGTTCATCGTGAAGCTGTTTCAACTGGAGGTTTCCGAGATCAACGACGGCACGATTGAAATCAAAGGCATCGCGCGCGAACCCGGTTTCCGCACGAAGATGGCGGTTTATTCGCGCGACCAAAAGGTGGACCCGGTCGGCGCGTGCGTCGGCATGCGCGGCCAGCGCGTGAAAAACATCGTCCGTGAATTGAACAATGAAAAGGTGGACGTGATTCCGTGGTCCTCCGACATCAAGGCGTTCGTCACCAAAGCGCTGGAACCGGCGAAGGTCAAGAGCATCGAAGTGAACGAGGCTCGCAAGACGCTGCACATCCTGGTCGCGGAAGACCAGCTTTCGCTCGCCATCGGCAAGCGCGGCCAGAACGCGCGGCTCACGGCGCGGCTGACCGGCTGGGAAGTGGAGATTGATGCCGAACACGTCGTCACCAAAGGTTTTGAGGAAAAAGTTGCGGAAGCGGTGGCGCAGATCGCGGCGATTCCGGGCATCACCCGCGAACAGGCCGACGCGCTGGTCCACGCCGGCGTGACGCGGCTGGAAGATTTGTTGCAGGCGGAAGCCGGCGACCTGGCGGACATCCCGGAGATCGGCGAAAATGCGGCGGCGATTTTGGAAGCCGCGCACGCCGAGGCGGGCCGCCGCACGTTGCACGTCGGCGGCGAGCCGGCCAACCCTTGATTTTATGGCGCAGGCCGGAACAGTTTTATTTTTTGCGATTTGAGCCATGACGGCCAGGCGCACATTCCGGTCGGCGGCAGTTGAAACTATTTATGCCCGTTCGTGTTTACGATATTGCGAAGAAACTTGGTCTCGAGAGCAAAGAAATTCTCGTCAAGGCCAGGGGAATGGGCATTGCTGCCGCCAAAGTCCCGTCCAGCTCGCTCGATAAAATCACCGCCGAATGGCTGGAGGAGGAAATCATCCGGACCAATCCCGCCGTGGCTGCGCGACTGGCGCCCAAGCCCGTTGAGGAAACCTCCAAGCCCGCGCCGGTCAAGCTAGAAGCTGCCGTCCCCTCCGAGCCGCTCCCGCCGCCGCCGCCCGCGCCCGAACCGCCGGTGGAGGCAAGGCCTGAACCCGTCGTCGAGGTGAAAGCCGCGCCGGCCCCCGCGCCGGTTGTCATCGCGCCGCCGCCAGTGGTGGTTCCGCCGCCGCCACCGCCACCAAAACCGGTTGTTCCAATTGTTCCACCACCGCCGCCCAAACCGCAGATGGGCGAGAAAGTCGGCTTCATCCAGTTGCCCGCACGCCCCAGTTCGTCGCGTTCCGGCGACCGTGGTTCATCGCCGCAACGAGGCGCCCGCGCTGGACAGTCACAGCCGGGCGGTCGAGCCGGGCAGTCGCGCGACGGGCGCCCGCAATTTCAACGCGGGCGCGATGGCCGGACGGGGCAAAACCAGCAGTCCGCCAAGCCCGCCGCGCCGCCGCCGCCGAAATTTTCGCTGCCATCCGACGCGCAGGTCATCACCATCAAGCCGCCGATCATCGTCCGCGCGCTGGCGGATGCGCTGAAGCAGAAGCCGTTCGCCATCATCGCCGAGCTGATGAAGCTGCGGGTCATGGCGACGGTCAACCAGTCCATTGACGAAAAAATCGCGCAGCAGGTTTGCGCGCACTACGGCTACAAGTTTGAAGCGGAAAAGCGCGCCAAGGGCGAAGGCATCGTCCATCAGTCGGAGAAAAAAATCGAGCTCGACGTGGACGACAAGCCGGAGGACCTGAAGCCGCGCGCGCCGGTTGTGACCATCATGGGCCACGTTGACCATGGCAAAACGTCGCTGCTTGACGTCATCCGCAAGGCGAATGTGGTGGCGAGCGAGGCCGGCGGCATCACGCAGCACATCGGCGCCTACACAATTGCCGTGCCGCATCCCGAACGCAAAAACGGCCTCGCGCAAATTACGTTTCTCGACACGCCCGGCCATGCGGCGTTCAGTTCCATGCGCGCGCGTGGGGCGAACGTGACGGACATCGTCGTGCTCGTTGTCGCGGCGAACGACGGCGTCATGCCGCAAACGCTCGAAGCGCTCGCGCACGCGAAGGCGGCGAAGGTGCCGATTCTGGTCGCCGTCAACAAAATGGATCATCCCAATGCGAATCCGCTGAAAGTCCGCCAGCAGCTGCAGGAAAAGGGCCTCGTGCCCGACGACTGGGGCGGCGACACGATTTACGTTGAATGTTCCGCGCTGACGAAACAGGGCATTGACAAGCTGCTCGAAATGATTTTGCTCCAGGCCGACCTGCTCGAACTGAAGGCGAACCCCGACCGCAACGCCAAGGGCAACGTCATCGAGTCCGGCGTTTCGCCCGGCGGCCCGACCGCGACGATATTGGTGCGCAAAGGCACGCTGCATCTCGGCGACGTGGTGATTTGCGGGGAATTTTACGGCAAAGTCCGCGCGCTCATCAACGAGGAAGGCCAGCGGCTGAAAGTCGCCGGGCCATCCGTGGCGGTCAGCGTGCTGGGCTTGAACGGCGTGCCGGAAGCCGGCTGGGAATTCAGCTCCGTGGACGATGAAAAAGCCGCCCGCGCCCTCGCCGAGGAACGCGCGATGGAGGCGAAGAGCCATGAATTGGAAAACCGTTCGAAGATCACGCTGGAAAACCTGTTTGCCTCGCTCGAAGCGGCGGCCAGCAAGGTCCTGCGCGTGGTCGTCAAGGCCGATACGCAGGGTTCCGTCGAGGCCATTGTCGAGGCGCTCAAGAAAATCGAGTCGGACAAGGTCACGCTTGAAGTGCTGCACAGCGACGTCGGCACCATCACGGAAAACGACGTGGCGCTCGCGTCCGCATCCAAGGCGGTCATCCTCGGTTTTCACACGCGGCTCGACAGCACCGCCGCCGAAAAGGCGAAGCACGCCGGCGTGCAGATCAAACTTTATGCGATCATCTATGAATTGATTGACCAGGTGAAGGATTCGATGGCCGGCCTGCTTGAGCCCGACCTCAAGGAAACCGTCGTCGGCTCGGCGGAAGTGCGGCAGATTTTTGAACTGTCCAAGGGCATTCCGGTCGCCGGCTGCATGGTCAGCAGCGGCCGCATTGTGCGCGGCAAAGTGCGCGTGCGCCGCCGCAAGGATGTCATTTACGAGGGTGTCACGCAGTCGCTGCGCCGGTTTCAAGACGAGGCGAACGAAGTCCGCGCCGGCATGGAATGCGGCATCCGCATCGAAGGCTTCGGCGAATTCCAGATTGGCGACGCCATTGAATGTTACGCGGTGGAAAAGGTTGCGGCGAAGTTATGAACCGCTGGATCCTTAACCGTTGCGTTGTTGAAACGGTTCACCTTCGGCGACCACCGGTTTGTTAATTTAACGATTCACGAAAACCATGCCCAATCTCCGACATGAACGGGTGCGCGAATTGTTGCGGCGCGCGATTGGCGAGGCCGTCCGCCGCGAATTCAACGTCAGCGACGTCGGCCTCATCACGGTCAACGACATTGATGTCGGCGGCGATTTGAAATCCGCCGTCGTCTTTATCACCATCCTCGGCAATGCCGACCAGCAGAAACACGGCCTGCAAGTGCTGGAGCAGAACCGCATCCGCCTCCAGGGCTTGGTCGCCAAATCCGTCATCCTGAAATACACCCCGACACTGAAATTCGTCGCGGACGATTCCATCGTGCGCGGCAACCGCGTCCTGCAGATCATCGAGGAACTGGAAAAAACCACGCCCTTGGACAGCGGTCCCACCGAAGAGCCGTGAAAAGCCATCCGAAAATCATTGATCGGATCGTTGAAACCATCCGCGAATACAAAACCTTTTGCATCGCCGGCCACGTCCGGCCTGACGGCGACTGCATCGGTTCGCAGCTTGGTCTGGCGCTGGCGCTACAGAACGAAGGCAAAAAAATCACCGTCTGGAACGACGATCCGGTGCCGCAAAAGTATCAGTTTCTCAATCCCGACGGACTTTTTGAGAAACCAAAGCCGGGCGGAAAATTTGACTGTGTCATCGCCACCGACTGCGCGAGCTTCGAGCGGCTCGGCAAAGCCGGCGAGTGCATTGGTGACCGCAAAATTTTCATCAACATTGACCATCACGAAAGCAACACGCGCTACGCCGATGTGAACTGGGTTTCGCCACGCGAGCCTTCCTGCGGCGAATTGATTTATCGTCTGTTGAAAGTCGCGCGCTGGCCGATCACGCCGCCGATTGCCGATCTGCTGTTCACCGGCATTTCCACCGACACCGGCTCGTTTCAATATGCGACCACGCGGCCCGGCACGTTTCACGCCGGCGCGGAGCTCGTCACGCGCGGCGCAAACCTCGCGAAGATCTGCGACGAAGTTTACCAGTCGTATCCGCTGTCCCGCGCGAAGCTGCTCCAGCACGTTTACAGCAAGTTCCGGCTGACGGACAACGACCGCATCGCGTGGTTCTGGCTGAAGCAGGAGGATTTCAACCGCACCGGCGCGGAAAGCAACGACACCGAGGGCTTGATTGACCACATTCGCGCCATCGAGCCGGTCGTCGTCGCCTGCGTGTTTGAGGAGATGGAGCCCGGGCTCACGCGCATCAGCCTGCGCTCGAAAAGCGCGGCGGTGAACGTGAACGAGATTGCCGCGCAGTTCGGCGGCGGCGGCCATCCGGCGGCGGCGGGCGCACGCATTCCCGGCACGCCGCTCTCGGTGCAGCGCAAAGTCATCGCGGCCGTCAAACGCGCGCTGAAGGCGGCAGGATAAGCTTTATTTTCTCATGCAAGAATTATCCGCCCTTGACGGCGCCATTCTCGTTGACAAGCCCACCGGTCCGACCTCGCACGACGTGGTGGACGCCATCCGCCGCCGGTTCGGCATCAAGAAGGTCGGCCACTGCGGCACGCTTGATCCCAACGCCACCGGCCTGCTGGTCATCGTGCTCGGCCGCGGCACCAAATTGTCCGAACGGCTCATGGGCGATGACAAGGTTTATGAAGGCACGGTCAGGTTCGGCGAATCCACCGACAGCTATGATTGCGACGGCGAAATCACCGGTTCGCTGCCGGTCATGCCGATGACGTTGGAGGAATTGAACGAGGAAGCGGCGAAATTCGTCGGCGACCAGATGCAGATGCCGCCGATGGTTTCCGCCATTAAGAAAGACGGCGTGCCGCTTTACAAACTCGCGCGCAAAGGCATCGAGGTGGAACGCGAGCCGCGCCTGATTCACATTTATAATTTTCGTTTCACCGAATACGCCGAGCCGTTGGGCAAATTTCGCGTGGCCTGCACCAAGGGCACTTACATCCGCAGCCTCGCGCACGACCTCGGCCAAAAACTGGGCTGCGGCGCGCATCTCACGACGTTGCGGCGCAGCGCGTCGGGAAAATTCGACGTGACCGGTGCGCTGCCGCTGGATGCGATTTTGCGCCTGACGACGGCGGAGCTGGAAAAGCGCGTGCTGCCGTTTTTGCAATTGGCCGCAGCTTAACAAGCCACAGATGGCCACAGATGAAACAATTTTGAGTCTGTGTTTCATCTGTGAAAATCTGTGGCTGGAGAATTTGTGAAAATAATTCATGCCGCCAACGAACTGGGCAACGGTAGTCGCAAGGTCTGCCTGGCCATCGGCGTTTTCGACGGCGTGCATCTCGGCCATCAGCAGATCATCCGCCAGACCCTTGCCAATGCGCGCCAGCACGATGCGCTGGCGCTGGTGATCACGTTTGACCGGCACCCCAATGCCGTCGTCGCGCCCGGCCGCGTGCCGCCGCAGATTTTTGCACGGTCGCAGAAATTGCGCGCCATCGAATCGCTCGGCGTGGACGCATTGCTGGAAATTCATTTCGACGAATCCTTCAGCGAAAAATCCGGCGAAATTTTCATCCGCGAACTGGCGGACGGACTGGGGAAAATCCACAGTGTGTGTGTGGGCGCGGACTTTGTTTTTGGCCACCGGCGGAGCGGCAACGTCGCGCTGCTGAAAAAGCTTGGCGCGGAGCTGGGTTTTCAAGTCCACGGCCTCGCGGCCGTCTCGCTGGACGGCCAGGCCGTGAGCAGCACGCGGATTCGGGAAATGATTCGCGCGGGGAATCTGGACGCGGCCAGCCAGATGCTGGGCCGGTGTTACGCCATATGCGGTCGCGTGGTCGCGGGTGAGCAGATCGGCCGGGAACTTGGTTTTCCCACGGCCAATCTGGACGCGGCGAATTTGATTTTGCCGCCGAACGGCGTTTATTCCGCCGTCACCAGGCTGAAAGGGAAAACCTACCGCGCCGCGCTGAACCTCGGTCTGCGTCCGACGATGGCGTCCGCGTCGCCGCCGTTGCGCGTGGAGGCGCACCTGCTGGATTTCAGCGGGCCGCTTTATGGCGAGGAGCTGGAACTGGAACTGGGCGTCAAATTGCGGGACGAAAAGCGGTTCGGCTCGGCGGCGGAACTGCGGGCGCAGATTCAGCGGGATGTGGCGGCGGTGCGGACGGCCGAGTGATTGCCGAGTGATTGGATTGATGAAAACTTAAACTGCTGCACTGTATCTGTATCATTTGCATTTGTTCTTTAGCCGGACTTCCGGGGCTTGTAAAGGCAAGATTATGCTTGAATTTTCCCGCAAAGCAGTTAGGATTGACAAGCGTCAGTCTTCTGGTGTTCGCAGTTCCAGCTTCACGGCCAAGAACGCGGGAGTTTCGTCAGAAGCCGCATGTTCGCGGTGGTTTATTTGATTTTTCTGAACCGGCCGGCGGTTCGTTTGTCTGATTATTTATGTTGAAACGCAAAGCAACGGCGGCAAAAAGCGCGCCGCGCACTAAACTTGACAGCAGTCTGAAAGCCCCGAAATTGAAAGCCCCGCCCGTCCGGCGGCGGTTTGTCATTTCCAGCAAGGCGATGAAGCTGGATGCGGCCAAAACCGATCCGGCCGCCGCCGCCGCCAAAACTGCGGCCGCGAAACAGCCGGCCAACGGCCAGACGCCGCCGCCCGTGCCGTCGGTCCTGGCGAACCCGCTGGATCTGGCCGAGACGATCAAGACGCTGCTGAATCTTTCGCAGGAGCACGGCTATGTCACCTATGACGACATCAACGACATTTTGCCGGACAATTTAAGCCCGGAGGATCTGGACATGGTGCTGTCCAAGCTGCGCGGCCTGGATGTGGAAATTGTCATGGATCAGGCCGAGGCCGAACGCGCCGAACGCAAGCAGTCCGACCAGGCGGCAGCCGAGGAGGCGGACGAGGACGCGCGGCTGGAGATTCTGGACGACCCGGTGCGCATGTATATGAACCAGATGGGCAAGGTTCCCCTGCTCACGCGCGAGCAGGAAGTCGAGATCTGCAAAAAGATCGAGGACGCCGAAGTGGAGATGAAGAGCATCGTTTACAGCCTCGGTTTCACCGCCAAGGAACACATCGCCATCGCCGAAAAACTTTTGTCCGAGCCGCCCAAGGAGCGTTTTGACCGCGTCATCGTGGACAAGAAAATCGCCAACCGTGAAGGCCACCTCAAGGATTTGCGCAAGCTCATCAAAAAGGTGCGCGACCAGGACCACAAGGTGGACGAGAAATACTTCGCCTGGCAGAAGGCGCAGCAAAAAGCCCGCAAGGAAACCCTGGCGCGCGATTTGAAAAAGCTGGGCGCGAAGCTGCAGGAGACGTTCACCAAGTTTTACTACAAACAGAAAGTCGTCGAGGAAATGATCATCGTGGCCGGCAACATCCACGAAAAATTCCAGGCGAGCTTCCGCCGGCTGCAGGAGCTGGAAACGCAGCGCAGCAGCTCGGAAAAGCGCGAGGCCGTCGAGGCCGAGCAGCAGAAAATCCAGACCCTCGAACTGTTCGGGCGTATGCCGCGCGAGGATTTTCACAAGGCGTTCACCGCCTTGAAAGCCGCGGCGGACCGCGGGCTCAAGGCCAAGACCCACATGGCCGAGGCCAATTTGCGCCTCGTCGTCTCCGTCGCCAAGAAATACACCAACCGTGGCCAGTCGTTCCTCGATTTGATCCAGGAAGGCAACATCGGCTTGATGAAGGGCGTCGAGAAATTCGAGTATCGGCGCGGCTACAAATTTTCCACCTACGCGATCTGGTGGATTCGCCAGGCGATCACGCGTTCGATTGCCGATCAGGCCCGCACGATTCGTATTCCGGTCCACATGATTGAAATCATGAACAAGCTCTGGCGCGCGCAAAAGCAGCTCACGCAGGAGCTGGGCCGCGAACCCACGCCGGAGGAGCTGGCCGACGAAATGCACATGCCGGTGGCGCGCATCCACGCGCTGCTCAAGATGGCGCAACAGCCGGTTTCGCTCCACGCGCCCGTGGGCGACGACGGCGACGTGAGTGTTGGCGACTTCATCGAGGACAAGTCGGCGGAAAATCCGTCCGACGTGACCAGCTACAGCCTGCTCCGCGAAAAATTGAGCGACGTGCTGACGACGCTGACCGAGCGTGAACGGAAAATTCTCGAAATGCGTTTTGGTCTCGCCGACGGCTACGAGCGCACGCTCGAAGAAATCGGCAAGATGTATAATGTCACCCGCGAACGCATCCGCCAGATCGAGGCCAAGGCGCTGCGCAAGCTGCGCCACCCGACGCGCGTGCGCCATCTGCAAGGCTTCCTCGAAGGTGCCGAGGTTCAGTAGGCGATTTGGTTTCAAAAAACCGCCCGCGATTTTCAAATCGCGGGCGGTTTTGCTTTTCAAACTTGGATTGGCAGGATCAGCATCGCGCGTCCGTTTTGGTAAAGGCGGCGTTGCAATTCAAAAACCGTGTGGTTGTGCAGCCAGCGCGTGACCATGCTTTCATCCTTGAACACGAGCTGCCCGGCGAAGAACTGCGCCTGCGGAAACTTCTCGGCAATGACATCGCACAGCTTGGCCGCCTCGTCCACGATGTCCGTGCCCAGCGCGTAATGCGCCTCGGCATAAAACCCGCGCCGGCTCATGTAGCCGGCGAACCGGTCCACCTCGGCGCGGGAATGTTCGCGCAGGTTTTCCACCTCCGCCGCGCCCTTGAAGTTGCCGGCGTCCAGCACGCCGACCTGCAAGAAGATGAAATTCTGATAGACCTTCGGAAACATCCGCACGACGGCGAGCAGCGTGTGCAGGCCAAGGCCGTTGAAGCCGTTGACGAGAAACACGGCGGTGCGGGCGTTGGGGTTGCACGGCGGCGGCGTTTTTTCCACGGCAATGGCGTCGTCCGCGAGCGCGGCGGCGACGAGCTCGTTGAGGCGGTGCAGTTTTTTTTGCGTCTGGCGGTAATGGCTTTTGACCCGGAAGGCGACGCCGACCAGCGCGCCGGTGACGAGCAGCGTGGCCCAGCCGCCTTCGTCAAATTTCACGATGCAGAGCGAGACGAGGATGCTGCTGGTCAGCAGCAGGCCGAAGCCGTTGATGAGAATCCGGGTCTTCCATTCCGGCTCCTTGGCGCGTTCGATCCACCAATGCCGCACCATGCCGAGCTGCGAGAGGCTGAAGGTGATGAACACGTTGATGCTGTAAAGCACCACGAGCAGGTTGACGGACGCCGTGGTGAACAGCAGCAGGAGCATTGCCGCGCCGCCCATGAGCAGCACGCCGTTTTGGGTGACGAGCCGGTCGCTCAAGGTGGCGAAGCGCGTGGGCATCCAGCGGTCCACCGCCATGTTGGCCAGCACGCGCGGGCCGCCGAAGAAGCCCGTCTGCGCGGCGATGAACAGCAGCGCGGCGGATGACGCCATCGCGGCGATGACAAAGCCCTGGGACGCGAACGGCGGCCAGGCGGCGGTGATTTTTTCAAACAGCACGGCGTTCAGCGTTTTGCCGTCCACCGGCGCGACGTGGTAGAGCAGATACGCGAGCAGCAGGCCGCCGACGACGAACGACAGCGACGCGGCCATGTAAATCATGGTTCGCTTGCCGGTCTGCACGCGGGGTTCACGCAGGGTGTTGAGGCCGTTGCTGACGGCCTCGATGCCGGTGTAGGTGCCCGCGCCGAGGCTGTAGGCGCGGAGCACGACGGCGATGAGACCGAACCAGCCGACTTCCGCCGCGCCGGCGTTCACGTCGGCCACCAGGCCGTGGGCGATGCCGGGCAATTCGCCGAAGTGGGCGGAGATTGCCCAGACGATGGCGAACGTGTAGCTCAGGACGAAAACAAAAAACACCGGCACCCAGAGCAGCACGGATTCCTTGGCGCCGCGCAGGTTCACCAGGGAAAGCAGCACCACGATGCCGAGGGAGAATTTCAGTTTCCAGACCTGCAGTTCCACCGGCAACATGCTGAACATCGCGTCCGCGCCGCTCGCCACGCTCAAGGCGATGGTCAGAATATAATCGCCAATCAGCGCGCAGCCGGACACGACGCCGACGGTGGGCGAAAGCAGCTTGCTTGCGACGAGATAACCGCCGCCGCCGGAGGGGAACGCCTCGATGATTTGTGAATAGCTCGTGCAGATGATGACAATCGTCAGCACCGTCGCCGCCGCCACGAAAAGGCTCAGGCAGGTGTGGCTTTTCAGCGCGAGGAACGCCGCTTCCGGGCCGTAGCATGAGGAAGACAAGCCGTCCGCGCCGAGGCCGACCCAGGCGAGCAACGCCACGAGCGACATGTGGTGGAAGACATTCTTGTCGGAAACATTGCGCGCCCGGCCGATCACCACATCTTTCACCAAACGAAACACATTCATATAAAAACTGCGTGGCCTGCGGGGAACATGGAGACGCCGCGCGTTCCAGAGGATCGCCCCTCCAATTTGCCGACGAGGTTAGCTGACGGGCTTGGCCTTGAAAGTGGCCTTGGCACGCGTCGCCGCGAGCCGTTCGCCCCGTCCCAATCGCTTGGGAATCGGTTTCCCCGCATCCGGCTTGAGGAAGCAATCCGGATTTAGGCTGCAACGGCATGATTCAACCAAATCTGCGCCGCCTTGTCAATTTGCGGACAAACCTGCAAAATTCCGTTGCCAAAGCCGCCGGCTGCGCGTCTCATTTGCAGGTCAATGCGTCAAATCAGTTTAATGGCCGCCACGGCTTTGTTTCTGCTGCCCGCGATTCCCTTTGCGGCGGGCGAAACAATTATCCCGCCGCCGCCCATGCGCGAATTTCGCGCGGCGTGGATCGCGACCGTCGCCAATCTGGACTGGCCCTCCAGACCTGGACTGCCCGTCGCGCAACAAAAGGCGGAATTGATTTCGCTGCTCGACCGCGCCGCGCAGCTCCACTTCAACGTCGTTTTTTTCCAGGTTCGTCCCGTGAGCGACGCGTTTTACGCCTCGGCCATCGAGCCGTGGTCGGAATATCTCACCGGCATGCAGGGCCGCGCGCCCGAACCCTTTTACGATCCGCTCGCGCTCGCCATCGCCGAGGCGCACAAGCGCGGACTCGAATTGCACGCGTGGTTCAATCCCTTCCGCGCCGGCCATCCGGAATCCAAATCGCCGCCCGCGCCGAATCATATCACCCGCACGCACCCCGAACTGGTCCGTTACTACGGCAGACAGATCCTCCTCGATCCCGGCGAACCGGAAACCCAGGAGCGCGCCCTCGCCGTCGTGCTTGATGTCGTGAAGCGCTACGATGTGGACGGCGTGGTGCTGGACGATTATTTTTATCCGTATCCGGAGAAAAATTTTCTCGGGCAGAACATGGATTTTTCCGACGACGCGAGCTGGGGGGAATACGGCGCTCACAGCGGCCTGAGCCGGGCTGACTGGCGGCGCGAAAACGTGAACCGCTTCGTCCAGACCCTCGCGCGGTCCATCAAGGCCGCGAAACCATGGGTGCAGTTTGGCATCAGCCCCGCCGGCATCTGGCGTCCGCAAAATCCGGCGCCGGTCCGCGGCATGGACGCCTACGGAATAATTTTCGCCGACTCGCGCAAATGGCTGGCGAACGGCTGGGTGGATTATCTCGCGCCGCAGCTTTACTGGTCCATCGCCTCGCGCGAACAAAGTTTCCCGCTGCTGTTCGACTGGTGGCGCTCGCAAAATGCCAGGGGCCGCCACGTCTGGCCGGCGCTCAACGACGCCTTTGTCGGCGTGAAATTCCCCGCTGACGAAATTCCCCGCCAGGTTCAAATCATCCGCCAGAAAAGCGATCCGGGCGCGGTGCATTTTCACCTGCGCAGCCTGCTGGAAAATCCCGCGCTGGCCGCCGCCGTCCGCGCGCAATACCTGCCGCCCGCGCTCGTGCCGCCGACGCCGTGGATTTTAGCGCCGCCGCCATTGAAGCCAAAGCTCATGGTGGACACGGGAAATAATTCGGCGCACGTCCGCTGGGAAAATTCCAGCGTCGAACCGCCGCGCGGCTGGCTCCTGCAAGCCCGCGCCAACGGCCTCTGGACGACGCAGATTTTTCCGCCGGGCCGGCAGGATGCCTATCTGGACAACGTCAGCGCGGACGCGATTTCAGTCCGCGCCGTTGGCCGCCTGGGAAATTTGAGCGAACCGGCCGTCTGGACGCCGACCCCCCCCCGCCGCCGGATTCCGCGCGGGACGCGGCGCGAATAACGGAGTAAGGAAACTCGTGGAACTCGTCTTTCCGAGGTGGGAATTGGTTTTGGAAGGGCTGTAAGCCGAATTCTGTCTGCGCCTTGCGGCGGAGAGAATCATTTGTCTGAGCGACCGATACCCGAAACCTGTTTCGCTTTCACGAAACGCGGAGCGGGCCGCTCCTCGGTTTCCTATTTGGCCTTGCACCCGATGGGGTTTTCCATGCCGCGTTGCTTGCGCTTCGCGCGGTGCGCTCTTACCGCACCTTTTCACCATCACCGCCGGCTTGCGCCGGAGGCTGTTTCATTCTCTGTGGCACTGTCCGTCGGAAAGCCTTGAAACTTTCCGCCTGCGTGTATCCTCTGAAATCTCAAATTTGAAATTGCAAAGGTTACGCAGCATCGCGCCCTGTGGAGTTCGGACTTTCCTCCCCCAGCTCGCGCCGGGAGCGATTCTCCGCCCTTCCAAAACCAGTGTGAACTTACCACAAAGCCACCAAGGCACAAAGTTTTTAACCTTCCTGCCTTGGGGGCCTGGTGGTGAAAAAAAGGTCAATCCGCCGCCGTCAGGTTCATGTCGCGGTTGAAATACAGGATCCGGCCGCAGCTCGGACAGGTGACGATTTCGCCTTGCGCCTGGCAACTGACCATGATTTGCGCGGGCAGCTTCATGTGGCAGCCGCCGCAGGCGCTGTGCTCGATGCCCACCAGCACGTTCTCGCCCTTGCTCTTGAAAATCCGCTCGTAGCGGTGGCGCGCAGGTTCGTCCACGGCGGATGAGGCCTGCCTGCGGCTGGCTTGCAGCTCGGCGAGTTCCCGCTGCAGGTTTTCCTCGCGCTGGTCCAGCTTGCCAATCTGGTCCTCCAGCAGTTTTTTGGCGGCGGCGGCCTCGGTCGTGGTGCGGGCGACTTCCTTCTGCGCGGCCTCAGTCCGTTCCATCAGGACAATTTCTGCGTCTTCGATCTTGAAAATGACTTCCTTGGCCAGCTCGATTTCATGCGTGAGCGCCTTGTATTCCTCGTTCTTGCGGGTCTGGAGCTGCTGGTTGAGGTATTTCTCGATCTGCGATTTCTTGGCCTCGATTTCGAGGTCGCGCTGCTTGCGCTCGGTCTCGATCTGTTTCACGCGCAGCTTCGCCGCTTCCAACTGGCTCTGGGTGGTGGCGGCCTTGGAGCGGAGGCTGTCGCGTTCGGGGCCGATGTGGGCCAGTTCCGTTGAGACGCGGAGGATTTTCCGGTCGCGGTCCTGCAAAATGAGCAGCTTCTCGATGATTTCCTGCATTGAAAAGAGAAATTAGCGGGCGTCCGCGTTTAAGTCAATGCACACCGTCGGCGTCCGCGGAAAAGTTTGCGGCGCGGGGCGGACGCCGGTTTCGCCTTTTCTTTCAACCGCCAGCATTTACGCTGTTCCCATGAGCCATTTGCAACGCGCCATTGAAGAATCTGTCGCCACGCTGCGCAGTTTGTCCACGCTGGAAGAGCCGCTGAACCGCGCGGCGCAACTTGTTTTGCGCAGCCTCACCGGCGGCCACAAGCTGCTCGTCTGCGGCAACGGCGGCAGCGCGTCGGACGCCACGCATCTGGCCACGGAATTTCTCTGCCGCTTCCTGGGCGACCGCCGGCCTTACCCGGCGATCTCGCTCGCGGCCAACGGCGAGTTCATGACCGCCGTGTGCAACGACTACCATGCGGATGAAATTTTTGCGCGGCAGGTCTGGGGCCTCGCGGAAAAGGGCGACGTGCTCATCGCCCTCACCACCAGCGGCAAGTCCAAAAACATCCTGCGCGCGCTGGAAGAGGCCAGGCGCAAGGATGTTGAAAGCATTGCCATTCTCGGCCGCGACGGCGGTTTCACCAAGGGCGTGGCAACGATTGATCTGATTGTTCCCGGCAGTTCGACGGCGCGGATTCAGGAGGCGCAAAAGGTTTTGTTCCACGCGCTCTGCGAAATGGTCGAGGAGAAACTGCCGAAGGCGTAGCCGCGACCTGTTTCAAGCGGCGGCGTAGCTGGCGAGTGAATGGTAAATCAGCAGCGTGTCAACAACGCTCCAGACCAACGCTCCAACCACCGCGCAGACCACGCCCCAGAGCCGATACGGCCGCGCGGCGTTCCAAAACTGTTTTTCCTTCACACGAACCTGGCCGGAAACCCACAGCGCCCCCAGCGCAAACGGCAGGCCGATGATCGGCAGCAGGCCGAGCACCCCGAAGACGAGGCAGCGGATGGACGCCTTCATCATCCTGATCTTGGCGGCGGGAAGATTGTTCATTGGCTTTTCGAAATTGCGGTGACAACCGCGTTGGTCGGCTGATGGTTCAAGCGCTGGAGCTGCCGCTGCTCCAGCAGTTTCACCTCGCGGCGCAACTGGATCAGCGAGCGGCTTTCCGCCGTGACCAGCATCAGCATGATGGCCAGCAGCGCGATGAAAAGCACCGTCGCCATGCCGCGCTCGCTTCGCCGGACAAAATGTTCGCGTTGAATTTTCATGGTTTCATCTGTGCCGCTTCAAAGGTGAACAGCAGCGGCAGTTGGGTTTCCTGGCGGCGCGGCGTCAGTTCCAGTTCCCACCGCCAGGCGCTGACCGGGCCGCGTGTTTCCGCCTGCATTTGCGACGATTTGACTTTCGGCAGCAGCACCTGGGAATTCTTCGAGGCCGAGACTTCGCGGCGCACTTCGCCGGACTCGAAGCGGTAAACAATTTCCTTTTCCGGTTCGGGCAGCCGCACCACTTCGCCGGCGGCCGTCGTCTCGACGGTGATTTTCCCGGTCGCGCCGCGCACGTCCGCGCGCCAGCGTTCGCCCGCGCGCAGGGCGGAGGAAACATCTTCCGTCGCAAAAATCACCGCCCGCGTGTGGTCCCAGCAGAAATAAAACACCGCCATGCCGATGCTGGTCAAAACGGCGAACACGGCGATATAGACGAGACATTCGATCAGCATGATGCCGGCGGCGCGGTGCGTGTTTGAAATGTTTCGCGGCGGTTTCATGGGAGCGTGGTTTCGCGGACGACGGCCCCGACGCCGTGTTTTTCGTCAGGATGCCATTCGAGACGCAGTTGATTTCCGGTTTTGGTCAGTTGAAAATGGCCCGGCGGCAATTTGGCGGCGGCATTGGCATGCACGGAATAAGTTTGTGAACCATCGGGGAAATTTTTGCCGGCGCCCGCCGCGAGAATTTCCATTTCGCCGTCCACGATTTCATCGGCGACGCTGCGGGAATACTCAATCTTGAGCACCTGCCGTTCGCGCACAAAGGCAAATCCCAGCGGCACGACCGCCAGCGTGAGAATCGCGAGGCCGACCATCAAGTCCACTTCCAGAAAGCCGCGCAGGCGACGCGGTGGACGTAAATTATTAGCCGGGTTCGTTTTCATTGCAGCAGCGCGTGATTTAGAATTGCAACCAAAATGCCGAACATGGCGGTGGCGATGAGCGCGACCACCAGGCCGTTCAGGATCACCAAACCGCTGGTGAGGATGTGCGTGGCGGCTTCCTCCTGTTGGAACGCCTTGGCGTCGAGCGCCTCGTGCCAGCCGCGCAGCGCGTTCAGAAATCCGCCGTGTGCATGCGTGGCGTTCGTGAGCCGCCAGTGAAATTCGCCGCTGTCGTCGAACGCGCGGATGGCGTCATCGAGCTTCACCCCTTTTTCCAGCGCGGCGATGACACGCCGGGCGCGGCGGCGGCAGATTTCGTTGGCGGTGGAATCGCCCGCCAGCCGGACGGCTTCGGCTTCCGGCACGCCGCCGTCCAGCAGCACGGCGAGCATGGCGGAAAAGGTGCGCTGCAATTTTTTTTGCTTCCACGGAATGCGCCAGGTGATCCAGTCCACGACCGGAACACTGCGGAATTGAAACCAACGGACAAAGCCCGGCCCGCCGATGTAAATCGCCGCGACCAGCAGCAGCACAAAAAACAGCAGCGCTTCAAAGCCGACCAGAATATACGAATCATTGAGGGCAAAAACAAACAGGGTGATCGGCCACAATGGAGTGCTGCTGCCGGCGGCCACATCCTTGAATTTGGGAATGACAAAGAACGAAAGCATGCAGATCAGCCAGATGGCCACCGGCGCGAAGATGAGCAGGATGGCCACCATGTAATGTGCCGTGCTGCGGACAGTGTCGGGCGCGACGCGCAAGACTTCGCGGCAGGCGGGCAGGACTTTTTTCAGGTCGCCAAGCTTTTCGCCGGCGCGGAGCATGGCGTTGATTTGCGGAGGCAGGAAACGCGGCTCCTTTTCGAGCGCCTCGCCCAGCCTGACGCCGCCCTCGATGTGCGCGGCCATCATGTAAAAGCGGACGCCGATGGCGCGGTCGTGATTTTCCGCGGCGGCCAGAATGGCCGGTTCCAGCGGCTGGCCGCGTTGCAGGACGGTTTCCACAACATCGAGAAAAAACAGCGCGCGGTCGCGCCGGCGCATCGGCAGCGAGAGCAGAAAATGGATCGCAATCGAAAACGCGCCGCCCGGCACCAGGATGAACACGGCATACCAAAACAAGACGAGCAGGAATTGTGCAAAATCAATCATGGGATCTTAGTTTGATTTAGCTGCCGCCTAAATGGTTGAGCATGGCGACGAGCGGCAAAAACATGCTGATGACCAAAAAGGCCTGGGACAAAACGACCGCACCGAGAAACAGCGACGCAATCGGCAGCACCGAATACAGCGCGACTTCGGTGCGATAAAGGGCGCGCGAGTGATAGATTTCCGCCGCGCGGTTGAACCCGGCGGTCAGGTCTTCGCCGGCGCTGGCCACCACCCAGACGAACAGCGGCGGCACCAGCCGGTTGACGGCGGCGACCTCGGAAAATTTCACGGTCCCGGCGGCGAGTTTTTTCTGCCACAGTTGCAGGTCGGCGGCGGCGGCGGTGCTGCTTTCAAGCTTTTCCACCAGGCCGATGGAGTCGGGCAGATTGACGCCGTTTTTCATCAGCAATGCCAGCGAGGCCGCGATGCGCGAAACCGTCGCCTCTTTGAACGCGGGCAGCCGCCAGAGATATTTTCCGCGCAGGCCCGGCACAAAAATGACCGACGCCACCAGCACAAACAGGATTCCGAGAATCACCGGGAAAATCCAGATCGCTTGCAGCGTTGAGAGCGCGAAAACCGTGGCTCCGGGAAGGTTAATTCCCATGTCGCCAAACACGTTTTGCATGCTTGGCCCGATGACGCAGGTCCAAATGAACGCCAGCACCGTCGAAATCAAACACGCGACGAACATCACGATGAGCGGATAAACCATCATGCTTTTCAGCCGCGTCCAGATGTTGTTCTGGCGCTGGAAATAATCCGCCAGCATCGTCAGCGCGCCCGGCAGGTCGCCGCTTTTGACACCGACCAGAATCATCCGCTTGTAAAGCTCGGGCAACTGGCGCGGTTTCAGCGCGTCGGCCATCGGCGTGCCTTTGGCGAGGTCGGCTTCGAGCGTCTGCAGTTCGGTGCGGAGCGCGCCGGCGCGCATTTCGTCGCACAACCGCCGCAGCGCGCCTTCGAGCGGGATGCCGTCGCGCAGCATCGCCGCGAGCTGCTGGTTGAAGAAGGCAAATTCGTCGTATTTCATAAGCCAAAGACCCGTTTGAATTCCGCCTCGTTGGTCACGCCCTGGTTCACCAGCAAACGCGCCGAGGCTTCGAGCGTTTGCGCCGAAACGAGCGCGGATAATTCGCGCCGCCGGACTTGTTCACGCAAGGTTTCATTCACGCGCAGCCATTCGACGAGCGGCACGCGGCCTTGAAAGCCGGTGCGCAGACAGTTCTCACAGCCGGCACCGTCGCACGCCGGACAAAGCCGGCGGACGAGGCGCTGGTTCAAAACCAGTTCCACTGCACTGGCGACGGCGGAATGATCGGTGCACATGGCGAGCAACCGTTCAAAAACGCCTTTGCACGAGCCGGCGTGCAGCGTGGAAATCACGAGATGCCCGGTCAGCCCGGCGCGCACGGCAAGCTGCGCGGTGGCTTCGTCACGAATCTCGCCGATGATGAGCACCTGCGGATCCTGCCGCAGCAGATGCCGCGCGGCGCGGGCGAAATCAAGGCCGACGGCTTCGTTGATTTCCGTCTGCATGGTGCCGGGAACGATCTGCTCGACCGGGTCTTCGACGGTGATGATGTGGCGTCCGCCGAGTCCGGCAAGCTGCCGCAAACAGGCGTAAATTGTCGTGGTCTTGCCGCTGCCCGCCGGGCCGGTGAGCAGCAGCAGGCCGGTGGTCTGCCGGAGAAATTTTTCCAGCTCGGTATTGGCGGCGGCGGGCAAAGATAATTCATCCAGCGCTTTCGCAGTTTCGGAATTGAACAGCCGGAGCACGATTTTTTCGCCGGTGACGGTCGGATAGGTGGCGACGCGGAGGTCGTTTTTGCTTTTGAGTTCGTCGTGCGGGATGCGGCCGTCCTGCGGCAGCGTTTCTTGATACGTCTTGAGCCGCGCGAGAAATTTGATGCGGCCGAAGACGCGTTCCGCCACCCCGGCGGACAGTTCCGCGCCGGGCGTGATGACGCCGTCGAGCCGGAACGCAACTTCCGCTGTCCTGCCGCGCATCTGCAAATGAATGTCGCTTGCTCCCGCGCGCTCGGCCTGCCGGACCAGTTGCTCCAGGATTTTCGGCGCGGACGTTTCCGCCTTATTCCCCTCGCCCGCGATCTGGTCAGTTTTTGAAATCATAAAGGTGCGCGCCGGTCATTCCTTTTCGGCGACGAGATAATGCAGGCCGTGTTCATCGGCCATGAGCACTTGCAGATGGCTGGGAATCGCGGCCAGTTGCTGCCGGACAACCCGTTCCTTCTGGAAAAGGGCGCAGGAAGCCGCCTTCAACGGCTGGCTCAAAACCAGCAGGCCGACGACCAGACAGGCAAGACCGACGCCGGCTTTCCACGCCAATTGCGGCAGCCAGCTTTCGCGAATTTCCTGCGGCGGCGCGGCGCGGCGCAATTGGAACCGCACCTGCGCCGGAAAATCTTCCCAATACTCTTCCGACCGTTCCGGCAGCGGAACGCTTTTCAATTTGGCGTTGAGATCAAAATCGTTCATCGCTCGCCTCCTGCGGCGGCGAGCCAGCGTTTCAATTTTCGCCGCGCGGCGAACACGCGCCACGAGACGGTGGTTTCCGAACAGCCCAAAACGCGCCCGGCCTCGGCGTGATTGAGACCGTCATAAACAGTCAGCACGATGGCGGCGCGCTGCTTGGCGGGCAGCTTCAGCAGTGCCGTTTGCACCTGCTGGCTCGGCGAGTCTTCCGCCGGAGCATTTTCTCCGTTAAGAAGCTGCGCGGACATTTCCTCGGCGCAGTCCGCCTGAAGTTGAACCCGCCGCGCCTCGCTTTGCCGCCAGTTCAAACAGGTGTTGACGGCGATGCGGTAAAGCCAGGTGGAAAATTTCGCCGTGCCGCGAAACGCGCCGATCTGCGCGTAGGCGCGGATGAACGTCTCCTGCGCAAGATCCTCAGCGTCGGCCAGCGATCCCGTCATCCGAAATGTCAGCGAATGAATCATGTGTTGATGATTGCGAACCAGCTCTTCAAAGGCCGCCGGGCTGCCACTTTGGGTTTGCAACACCAGTTCTGCGTCGGCGTCGGCCATGCGGCTTTTCTTTACCAATTTTGACAAGCGCGGGCGTGGAATCCTTTGAATTATTTTTTCGCCCGCGCCGGGCGGAACCGGCGCAACACTATTACCACTGTGAAAAATGGAGAGCGAAATGTTGGTCATCTGCTTTACGATATGAATTGGACAGGCCGCACCAAGAAACGGCACGCAAAACATCGTAAATTTGCCGGCACCTCGTCAGCGCCTCCCGCAAATCGGGGCGGCCGCGCGTCAAAAACAATCCGGCCCGTGGCCGGATTTCCATTTGATGTTGCAGCCGATGCTGGCTTTCTGATTTTTGGGAACCGGTTTGCCGTCGAGCAAGGCGTCGAGCGCGGCGCGCAAATCCTTGCCGGTCACGGGAACGTCATTGCCCGGACGGCTCGCGTCAAACTGGCCGCGATAGACAAGCCGGCGGCCGCGGTCAAACAGGAAAAAATCCGGCGTGCAGGCGGCGTGATAGGCTTTGGCCACGGCCTGCGTCTCGTCATAAAGATACGGGAAAACATAGCCGGCGGTTTTCACTTCGTCCTTCATTTTTGCCGGGCTGTCTTCGGGATAATTCGTCACGTCGTTGGCATTGATGCCGGCGATGCCGGCCCCGCGCGGCGCATAGTCGCGGGCAAGCTGAACGAGTCCGCGGCGGATGTGGACGACATAAGGGCAGTGGTTGCACATGAAAATCACAAGCAGCGCGGCCTGGTCCTTGAAGTCGGCGAGCGAGATGAGTTTTCCGTTGGTGTCCGGCAGTTTGAAATCGGGCGCGACCGTGCCAAGCGGCAGCATGTTCGATGGTGTCAGGGCCATGAGAAAACTATTAAGCCCAAAGTTCCCAAGTGCAAAGCCGAAAGTCTCTTGTGATTGGCGATGTTTGATTTTTGCGACCGGCGTGGATTGTGAAAAAGCTCGTAAATCGCAAATCATAAATCGTAAATTTGAGCGTCTTGAAGAACATTCTTTATTTCGATCTGGAAACGCAGAAGTCCGCCGAGGAGGTCGGCGGCTGGGGCAACATCTCCAAAATGGGCATGAGCGTCGGCGTGACTTACAGCACGGCGCGCGGCGGTTACAAAATCTACGGCGAGCCGCAGGTCAACGATTTGATCAACGATTTGCAGCGCGCCGATCTGGTGGTGGGTTTCAACAACCTGCGGTTCGATTACGAAGTGCTCCACGGCTACACGGCGCTGGATCTGACGCAATTGCCGACGCTTGACATGCTGGTCGTCTTGAGCGACACGCTCGGCCACCGGCTGTCGCTCGACTCGATTGCGACGGCGACGTTCGGCGTGGAAAAGACGGCGGAAGGCCTGCAGGCGATCCGCTGGTTCAAGGAAGGCCGGCTGGCGGAGATCGCGGAGTATTGCTGCTACGACGTGAAAATCACCAAGCTGGTCCACGAATACGGCGCGCAGCACCAGCAGCTTCACTACGCGAACAAGTTCGGCAAAAAAATGACCGTGCCGGTGAAGTGGTGAATGCGTCAGTTTTTCGCCTTCAAATCCAAAACGGCGGCGTGGAGCTGTTTCGCCAGCTCCTTGCGGTCGCCGGTGGTGCGCTGAAATTTGCCGAACCGGATGGTGGCGCGCACGGTTTTTTTCCCGATCAGATTCATCAGGTGGGGCAGAAACGCGTGGCCGCCCCAGTAACAAACTTCGTTGCCGGCGTCGCCGTCAGCCAGCTCGTAATGAATCCAGCCGACGGAAAGCTCATGCCCGCCGCGCGCCGCCGGTTCCAGCAGCGAGGTGCGGAACGGCAGGACCGTTTCGCCGCTGGAACTCGTGCCTTCGGGAAACACCACCACCAGCGCGCCGGCGGCCAGGGCGGCTTCAATTTCGCGGTTCACTTCGCCGACGTGCAGGCGTCGTTCTCTTTCGACAAAGATCGTTCCCGCCATGGCCGCCAGCCAGCCGAACAGCGGCCAGCGCCGCACCTCCGCCTTGGACACCAATACCGCCGGCGTCACCGCCGAAATCGCCAGCACGTCGAGATAGCTCAGGTGATTGCTGAATAGCAGACCGTTTTTGGGAATCTCACCGGAGACTTCCGCCGAGTAGCCGAAGATTTTCAAATGTCGTCGGGATGACCGGCTCAACCAGGCGGCGCGAGCGATCCGTTTGGATGCTTGCGAAGCAAAAGCAGCGGTGAGGAAGTAGTCAACAATGATCACCGCCGCTTCCCAGGCAAACCAAACAAGACGACCGGCGGCACGGAATGTCATGCGTGGATTTCAGCGGCAGCCGCCGCGGAGGTCAACCGAGAAAATGCCTGTGCGTTTGCAGCAAAGCAGCGCACCTGTCCAGCCGGGCGAGAGAATCAGGAGATCATCGCTTCCGCGCCGCCAGAAACCGTTCCACATATTTGCCCAGCAAATCCGCCTCCAGATTCACCGCGTCGCCGGCCTTGCGCTCGCGCAGCACCGTCACGTCGAACGTGTGCGGGATGATCCAGATGCGGAAGCTTTTTTTCTGCACGCCGGCGACCGTCAGACTGATGCCGTCCACGGCGATTGAACCCTTGAAAACAACATAGCGCATCACGTCCGCCGGCGCGGCGATGTCGAGCACGTGGTCCTTGCCCGCGCGCTCCCAGCGGATGATTTTGCCGAGGCCGTCCACATGGCCGGTCACGAAATGGCCGCCCAGCTCGCCGTTCGCGCGCAGCGAACGTTCGAGATTCACCAGCGAGCCAATTTTGCCGAACTGGAAATTTGTCCGCTCCCAGCTTTCCTGGAGCAGGTCAAATTGAATCAGCTTGAACTTCCCGCGCGGCGCGACTTTTACCGCCGTGAGACAGCAGCCGTTGACCGCCACGCTGTCGCCGGCCTTCACGCCGCGCCCGCAGGCGTTTGCACGCACGGTCATTTCAATGGACTTTTCCGTCGGCAGAATTTTTTCAATCACGCCGGCTTCTTCGACAATGCCTGTGAACATAAAAGCCAATGTTGCCGGTTAAAGGCTGCCGTCGGCAAGTTTTTCGCGCGCCGAATTTCAACCTTCAGCGTGCGGCCACCGAAGCCGTCAGCAGCCAATCCTCGTCCAGCTTGCGCCACTCGACGTCGCGGAGCCGGATGACCTCGCTCAGGGATTTCGCGCCTTCGCCTGCGACGCCTTTGCGCGCGCCGCGTCCGCCTAAAATTTTCGGCGCATAAAAGAACGCCACGCGCTGCGCGAAGCCGCCGAGCAGAAATGAGGCGTTCACCTCGCCGCCGCCCTCGACCAGCAGGCTCGTCACGTTTTCCGCGCCGAGCTTTTGCAGCAGCCAGCGCAGGTCAATTGCGGATCGCCTTGTCGGCGCTCTCACGACGTTCACTTTTTTTGCCAGGGCCGCCGCACGATTTTCCGGCGCGTGTTCGCCGGCCACGATTGTCGTCAGCGCCGCAGATTCATCGCTCACCACTTTCGCCGTCAACGGCGTCCGCGCCAGCGAATCCAGCACGATGCGTCGAAGTTGTTTCCGCTTTCCGCTTTCCACCTTCCGCTTTCGGAATGTCAGGCTCGGATCGTCCGCCAGAATCGTGTTGATGCCGACGAGAACCGCGTCGGCGCCCTGGCGCAACTTCATTCCGTGTGCGCGGGCTTTCCCGCCGGTGATCCACTTTGATTCACCGCTGGCCGTCGCGATTTTTCCATCCAGCGTCATCGCCGCCTTCACTGTGACGAACGGCGTGCGGTGGACAATCCAGTGATTGAACGCCTCGTTCAGTTTCGCGCACTCGTCGCGCAGAACTTCGTGAACCACCTCGATTCCCGCGCGCCGTAAAATCCTAAAACCTCTGCCTGCGTGTTTGGGATTCGGGTCGGTCGCGCCGATGACGACACGCCGGATGCCGGCGGCGATGATGGCGTCCGTGCAAGGCGGCGTGCGACCATGCGTGCAACAGGGTTCCAGCGTGACGTAAAGCGTCGCACCGCGCGGAACGTGGCCGCGTTTTTGCGCGTCGCGGAGCGCCTCGATTTCCGCGTGCGGCAAACCCGCTCGCCGGTGCCAGCCGCGCCCGATGATTTTTCCGCCCTTCACCAGCACCGCGCCGACCATCGGATTGGGCGAAGTCGCGCCGCAGCCGCGCCGGGCGAGCCGGAGAGCGAGGCGCATGCATTGATCCTCTGACATTTTTCCAATTATGAATCCTACGCCGTGTTGCCAGAAAAACCATCTGAATACAAACAGGAATGCTTTCCAGGTTTCAGCACTTTTAGTTTAGAGAGAAATTCCCACTTGATTTCTGTTAACGCGTTGACGGCTTGCTTTGCATTTCCGAGGTTCACTTGGCTTTCCAAATCTGATGGCGGGGCGTCGTGAAATGTCCGTTTGAATTTCTCGTCAGAAATTATTTTGTCGTATTTGACTGGCTGTGACCTTGCATGAGCTATCTTGTTTCTGAAGTTAACTAACCACAAAGCCGTGCCCCAATGGCCCTTGCTCCAATCTGGAGAAATTCCCAGCTCTTCGCAAATAATCCTCAACTTTGCAATAGGACTACTGCTGTCAAAGCCATCCCATCGAGAGACCAATTTGCTTCCGAATGAATTTGCCAAAGCTTCAAGTGCCAGAGCTGAAAATGTAATCGCTACGAGTTCTTGGTTCTTCCATCCAGGAATTTTCTTTTGAGCATCTTCAAGAGCGATTTCAGCAACGTGCATCAAAAGGTGTTGCGGCTCAAAATCCCGTTTTTTCTGCACCCGAATTCCCCTAGATGCTCTTGGCTTTGTCATAATCCTTCCTACCGTTAAATCATTCCTCAAACAACGCCTGCGCGAACTGCTTCGCGTCGAAGGGCTGCAAATCGTCCGGCTGCTCGCCGAGGCCGATGAACTTGATGGGCAAGCCGAGTTCCTTCTGGATGGCCACCACCATGCCGCCTTTGCTCGTGCCGTCCAGCTTGGTCACAATGAGGCCGGTCAGCGGCACGGCCTTGTGAAATTCGCGCGCCTGGTTCAGTGCGTTCATGCCGGTGCTGCCGTCCAGCACCAGCAGCACTTCATGCGGCGCGCCCGCAAGCTGCTTGCCGATGACGCGATGGAGCTTCTGCAATTCCTGCATCAAATTGTGCTTCGTATGCAGCCGTCCCGCCGTGTCTATAAACAGGTAATCCGCCTTGCGCGCCAGCGCGGCGGTCACGGCGTCGTGCGCCACGGCCGCCGCGTCCGCGCCGTAGTTGCCGGCGATGACCTCGACTTTGAGCCGCGCGCCCCACAACTTGATCTGCTCAATCGCCGCCGCGCGGAACGTGTCGCAGGCCGCGAGCAGCACGGATTTTTTCTGCGCCTGGAAATAATGCGCGAGCTTGGCGGCAGTCGTGGTCTTGCCCGTGCCGTTGACGCCGACGATGGAGACGACGCAGGTGCCGCCGGATATTTCGCGGAGCTGCGGATTGTTCGTGGAAAGGCTTTTCTCAATTTCCGCGCGGGCGAGGGCGAGATAGTCCAGACCCGCCGTGCCCTGGGTTTCGTAGGCCAGCTTCACCGCCGCCACGATCTGCGCGGTCATGGCCGGGCCAAGGTCGGCGGCGATGAGCGCCTGCTCGATTTCTTCGAGCGACTCGGCGGTGAGCCTGGGCGAGCGCGTGACGATGCGCTTGATTTCATGCGTGAGCCGGGCATGCGTCTTGGCGAGGCCGGCTTTGAATTTGGAAAATAAACCCATGGAAATTTTAGCCACAGATGGCCACAGATGGCCACAGATAGGGCAACGCTTTGACACGGATTAACCCGGATTCAATCTGTGCAAATCGGTGAAATCCATGTCCCCAGACCCCTTGCTTATTTGCGTCCATTTGTGGTGGCCGGTTTTCTTTCGGCAACTTTGGCTTTGAGTTTTTCAACGTGTTCGTAGGGCAGCCTGACCGTGCCGATGAGCGGCGCCTTTTTGCTGAAGCCGTGGCAGTCGGAGCCGCCGGTGACGAGCAGATCGTATTTCTCGGCAATCTCCAGGTAACGCTCGGACATCACGGTGGAATGCTTGGTGTGAAAACATTCGATGCCGTCCAGCCCGGCGTCCACAAGGTCGGGAATGATGTCATCCGTGCGGTTCAAACCGGGGTGTGCCATGACGGCAAGCCCGCCGGCCTGATGGATCAGCTCGACACCTTCCAGCGCGGACATTTTGGTTTTGGGCACCCAGGCCGGCCGGCCTTTTTTGAGATATTTGTCGAACGCCTCATCCAGGTTGCCAATGAGCTTTTCTTTCACGAGCGCGCGGGCGACGTGCGGGCGGCCGGGCGACCTGCAGTTTGCCAGCGCAAAAACCGCCTCCGCCCGGAGCGGCACGCCGAGCCGGTTCAGCGCCGCGACCATTTCGCGGATGCGGTTCTGCCGCACGGTCTGAAACTTCGAGATTTTTTCCAGCAGCACTTTATTTTGCGGGTCGAGAAAATAGCCGAGAATGTGAACTTCCGTGTCCTCGTGTTCGGCGGTGAGTTCCGCGCCGCAGATAAATTCCATCTTCACCGCCGCGCACGCCGCCGTCGCGCGCGCGCAGCCTTCGACCGTGTCGTGGTCGGTGAGCGCGATGCACGCCAGGCCGCAGTTCTGCGCCCGCAACACCAGCTCCTCCGGCGTGAACGTGCCGTCGGAAAACTGCGTGTGCAGGTGTAAATCCGCGAACTTCATTTGACAGTTTTTCCCGGACGCATCAATTCACCTTTGATCTTGTCGAGGATGCCGTTCACGAACTTGCCGCTGTCCTCGGTGGAAAATTTTTTGGCGATGTCCACGGCCTCGTTGATGCTTACGACCGGCGGGATGTCCGGCCGGTGCAGCATTTCATAAATCGCGAGCCGCATGATGTTCCGGTCCACGGCGGCGATGCGGTGGAAGTCCCAGTTCCGCGCATGGCTTTTGATTTTTTCGTCAATCGCGTCGCGGTGCTCCAGCGTGCCGCGGATGAGCGGCTCGGCGAAGAGGCGCATCTCGGCCTCCTCGGCGGTGGGCGGGGGCAGCTCGGTGACTTCGCCCCATTTGGCCGCGCCCTTTTCATCTTCAATCGCGGCCGCGCGCTGGGAATTCCAGAACGTCGCCAGCTCCAGTTCCAGGTTGTCCGGCGGATTCAGGTCATGCTGAAACAGAAATTGCACGGCGCGTTCGCGCGCTTCACGTCGTTTGCCCATGAATCAAAGTCTAAAGCCTAAAGTCCCAGGGCTAAAGCCAAATCACACGCGCTAACATTGGGCGTTGGACATCGGCCGGCGGACTGGTAGATTCCGCGCATGAGCAAAGTCACGAAACTGCTGCACACGCGCTACCGCGTGAACGAGCTGGAACGCACGGTGAAATTTTACCGCGACGTGCTTGGCCTGGTGGAGATCAGGCGGCACCAATCACCGCGCGGCTCGGAACTGGTTTTTCTCCAGACGCCGGGCAGCGAGGAGCTGATTGAAATCACCTGTTTCCCCGGCAGCGGCCCAGTGCTGGTGCAGCCGGACCTCACGCATCTGGCGTTCGAGGTGGACAGCCTTGAAGAATTTGCCAAACACCTCGCAAGGCACGGCTTGAAATTTTCCGACGGCCCGACGACCAGTTTGGGCGGGACGACCTTCGCCTTCATTGACGCGCCGGAAGGCTACGAAATTGAATTGATACAAAAAGGCAAAGGCGGCTGCTGATTTTCCCTAACTCCTAAAAATTAAAATGAGCGTTCTTATTGTCGGCACCACGGCACTCGATTCCATCAAGACTCCCAAGGCGGAAAATCCGCGCCTGCTCGGCGGCTCGGCCAGCCACGCGGCGGTGGCCGCGAGTTTTTTTTCGCCGGTGAAACTCGTCGGCGGCGTCGGCGAGGATTTTCCAAAAAAATACCTCGAACTTTATCGCCGGCATAACATTGACCTTGAAGGCTTGCAGATTCTGCCCGGCAAAACATTTCATTGGTCGGGCGAATATGAGTTGAACATGAACAACCGCCGCACGCTGGCGACGGAGTTGGGCGTGATCGAAACTTTTTCGCCGACGCTGCCGAAATCGTATCAAAACACGCCGTTCGTGCTGCTCGGCAACATCGCGCCTGCGCTCCAGCACCGCGTGCTCGACCAGATGCAGCACGCGAAATTCGTCGTCGCCGACTCGATGGACCTCTGGCTGAACATCGCGCTGCCGGACCTGCTGAGACTGCTCAGGCGCGTGGATGGTTTTGTGCTGAACGACAGCGAGGCGGAACAGCTCACGAAGACAGACAACCTTTTCGTCGCGCTGAAAAAAATCCACGCGCTCGGACCAAAATACGTCATCATCAAAAAAGGTTCGCACGGCTCGGTTTTGTCCGGCCCCAAAGGTCTTTTCCTCTGCCCCGCGTATCCGTTGTCCAAGGTCGTGGACCCGACCGGCGCGGGCGATTCGTTCGTCGGCGGCATGATGGGCTATCTCGCCGGCACGAAAGGCCCGATTGACGCGAACATTCGCCGCGCGATGGTCCATGGCAGCGTCACTGCGTCATTCTGCTGCGAAGGTTTTGGTTTGAACACCATGACGAAAACCAAACGTGCCGACATAGAGAAACGAGTGAAGGAACTCGAGAAACTGACAAAATTTTGGAAATAAAGCTGCCGCCGGCCCGATGTCAAGCCCCCTAAAAAGGGGTTTGCAAAAAAAATCAGGAACCGCAATTATTCCAGCAATCCACCCAACGAATGGACATGCATTTCAAAAATTAACCTGGAATATTTCCCGCAACCGCCATGAAAAAATCCCTGACGAACACACCCATCAACCGCCGCCACTTTCTGAAGGCCGCCGGCGCCGCAATTGTCCTGCCCGCATTTTTGCCAGGCTCCGTCCTGGGGCGCAGCGGCAACACCGCGCCGTCCAATAAGATCGCGCTCGGCGTGATTGGCATGGGCTGGCAGGGGCCGGGCAACACCCAGTCTTTTCTTGCGGAAACGGATTGCCAGGTGGTTGCCGCCTGCGATCTGGACGCGAACCATTTGCAGGACGCCTTGAACATGGTCAACGATCATTATCAAACCAAGGACTGCAAAGGCTATCACGACTATCGCGAGCTGCTGGCGCGCGAAGATATTGACGCCGTGATGATCGCCGTGCCGGATCACTGGCACGCCTTGGTCGCCACCGAGGCCGCCCGCCGCAAAAAAGATGTTTACGGCGAAAAGCCGCTGGCGAAAACCATCGCCGAACAACAGGCCATGGTGAAAGCCGTTGAGAAAAACAAGATCATCTGGCAGACCGGCTCGTGGCAGCGATCCGTCCCCACCTTTCACAAGGCGGCGGAAATTGTCCGCAACGGGCTGATCGGCACGGTGACGCATGTGGAAGTTGGTTTGCCTGCCGGCTATGCTGATTTTTCCGGCACGGGGAAAGAGGCGTTGGACAAACTTGCATCCCTGCCCGACAAAATCTCCGATCTTTCACAAGTCCGACCCGGCACGCCTGCCTGGAACCTGCTGGTCACTGATCCGCCGGCGGCGCTGGATTACAACACCTGGGTCGGCCCGTCCCAGATGGAGCCTTATCTTGCGGCGCGTTCGCACAAAAACTGGCGCTGGAATTACAACACCGGCGGCGGCCAGTTGATGGATTGGATCGGCCATCATTGCGACATCGCACATTGGGGATTGGACTTTGACAATTCCGGCCCGTCGGAAATCGAGGGGCATGGAGATTTTCCGGCGGCGGACGCGGTCTGGAACACCAGCCCCAAATATCGAATTGAATTGAAGTATCCGCAGAACATCACGATGACCATCGCCGGCGGCTATGACGACATCCGGGGCGGCGTCAAATGGATTGGCACCGAAGGCTGGGTCTGGGTGGATCGCGGCGGGTTTGAAGCCTCAAATCCGGAGTGGAAAAAAGGCAGGAACTTGCCCGAGGCGCTGCGCAAGGTGAAACTTTACGAGTCCCCCGGCCACCAGCGGAATTTTCTCGACTGCGTCAAGTCGCGCCAGCCCACCATCACGCCGGTGGAAACCGCGCATCATTCGGCGATTCCCGGCCATCTGGGTCTCATCTCCATGCTCACGGGCCGCAAACTGAGCTGGGACGTGAAACATGAAAAAATCTTGGGCGACCACGCCGCGAGCAAATTGCTGACCCGCGTTTATCGCGCCCCGTGGCATCTGGCGTGATTTAATTCAAACCGTCAATTCGGCCCGACGCACGAAGGTTAAAACCTTTGTTGCGTCGCGCCGGTTTCCGGTTATGATTTTTTCAGGCAAAAACCCATGCAACAAAAAACAAAACTATGATTACAAAAATCAGTTCGTTTCGGGCCTGGCCGGCGGTCAGGCTGGCCTGTCTTTTTTTGTCGGCGGCAACCGTGTTCACCGGCTGTGAAACCATGCCGTCCGGGCCTTCACCGGTGAAGCCGACGGCGGAGCAGACCCATTCGGAAACGATCATTCTGCGCGAGGGCGACGTGCTGAAAATCACCTTTCCCGGTTCGCCCAATCTGGACACCGCCCAGCCCATCCGCCGGGATGGCAAGCTGAATCTGCCGTTGATCGGCGAAGTGACGGCAGCCGGCATGACGCCGGACGATTTGCAGAAAAAACTGGTGTCGCTCTACGCGGCGCAAATCTCCTCCAAGGAAATCACCGTGCAGGTGCAATCCTCGTCGTTCCCTGTGTTTGTGACCGGCCAGGTGGTGAAGCCTGGGAAAGTTTTGTCGGACCATCCCATCACCGCGCTGGAAGCCGTGATGGAAGCGGGCGGGTTTGACTACAACACCGCCAACATGAAAGAGGTCAAGATCGTCCGCAATGAAAACGGCGTGATGCAGCATTTCACCGTGAACCTGAAGGCCGTCCTCCAAGGCACGGAAACCAAGCCGTTTTATCTCAAGCCGCAGGACATCGTGTATGTGCCGGAACGGTTCTCGGCGTTTTAGGCTTTGCTGATGCCGAGCTTTTCCATCAGCTCGTAAAGCGTCGGGCGGCTCAAGCCCAGTTCGACGGCGGCAGGCGCAATCTTGCCGCCGTGCTTTTTCAACGCCTGCTGCACCATCTGGCGCTCCACCGTTTCGCGGGCATCCTTCAGCGTGACGACGTTCGGCCCCAGCCCTGAAGAATTCATTTCCAAGTCGGCCGCCGTCACGCGCCGGCCTTCGGCCATGATGACCGCGCGCCGGACGCAGTTTTCCAGCTCGCGCACATTGCCCGGCCAGTCATGCTTGTTTAAGGCGCGGATTGCATCCTGATCAAAGGCCAGATTCGGCTTGTTCACCTGCGCGGCGAACCGGTTGAGGAAAAATTGCGCAAGCAGGCGGACATCGTTGTCGCGGTCGCGCAACGGCGGCAGCACCATTTGCACGACGGCGAGGCGGTAAAACAAATCCTCACGGAAGATTCCGGCAGCCATGGATTTTTTCAAATCAGCGTTCGTGGCGGCGACCACGCGGGTGTTGATGTGGATTTCCTGGCGTCCGCCCACGCGCTCGATGGTCTGCTCCTGCAAAAAACGCAGCAGTTTCACCTGCAACGGCAGCGGAATCTCCCCAATTTCATCCAGGAAAAGCGTGCCGTCGCTGGCGGATTCAATCCGGCCTTTGCGCTGGACGTGCGCGCCGGTGAACGCGCCTTTTTCGTGGCCGAACAATTCGCTTTCCAGCAGCGTTTCAGGAATCGCGCTGCAATTGATGGCGATGAACGGCCCGTTTTTGTTGTTGCTCCGCTGATGAATGGCACGGGCGACCATTTCCTTGCCCGTGCCGCTTTCACCGAGAATCAGCACCGGCGCGTCGGTGGTGGCCACCTTGCGGATGGTTTCAAAAATCGGCCGCATCTGCGCGCTCGACCCCTGCATCCCTTCGAAAGCATCGCCGCCCATGAGCTGCTGCATCGCGGCATATTCCTTTTCCAGTTGCGCGACGTGGAAACAGCGCTTGAGCAGAAACTTCACTTCCTCCATCTCGACCGGCTTGGACAAAAAATCGTAGGCCCCGGCGCCGATGGCGCGCAACGCATTTTCTTTTTCACCCTGGCCGCTGACGATGACCACTTTCACCAGCCGGTTCTGCGCGAGCAGGTCCGACAGGATTGCCAGCCCTTCTTCGGGATTGTTGGGATGTGGCGGCAGGCCGAGGTCGAGCAGAACCACGGCAGGCTGCGCGGCGCGGAAAATTTCCAGCGCGTTCGGACGGTCTTCGGCCAGCAGGACTTCATAATCCGCCGCCAGCGCCCATTTCATCTGGGTGCGGATTTCCTCATCATCGTCAACAATCAGCAGCTTGGGATTCATGGTTTTTTCAGCGGCAAAAACACCCGGAAGGTCGTGCCTTTGCCGGTTTCGCTTTCGACCTCGATCTTGCCTTTGTGCGCCTCGACAATCATTTTGCTCTGAAACATGCCGATGCCAAGCCCGTTTTTTTTCGTCGTCTGAAACGGCCGGAACAGCGAGCGGTTCAAAAATTCCCGGCTCATGCCGCAGCCGTTGTCGGAAATGGCCAGCACCGCCCAGCCGTTGCTCTGGCTCGTCTGGATTTGCACCAGGCCTGACGACGGCGGCACGGCTTCGCGCGCGTTGAAAATCAGGTTCGTCGCCACTTTCAACATCTGCTCCTGGTCGAAAAATATTTTCGGCAGCGGTTGGAAGTTTTTTTTCAAATTGATGCCGGCGATTTCTTCCCACCCGGCCAGGGATTTGGCGACCAGTTCATTGAGGTCGGATTCGACGGGCTTGATCTGCAATTCGTAGCGGATGGAACCGAGCCGGCCGATGAGCCGGTTGATGTGCGCGACGGTTTTGGCCACGCCGCGCAGTGCGTCTGCACGAAACGCCGGGTCGTCGAAATGCACCGGGAGATTCTGGAGCATCAGGTTGAGCGTGTTCGCCGTGTTTTTCAGGTCATGCACGAAAAACGCGGACATCGTCTGGAACGCCTCCAGCTCCTTCGTCTGCAACAGCTTCTGCGACAGGCGCGTGTTCATCAGGCCGGCGGCAATGTGGTCGCCAATGCACTTGAGCAGGTCAGAATCCTGCCAGTTGAAGGCCGCGCCGCTGACCCGGTCGCCCAGAATCAACAGGCCGACAATCTCCTGGCCGACAATCATGGGCACGCAGACACGGTTGCCGCCTTTGCGGAATTCGTCCGGGTGGCAGCGCTGCAGGACCGCCGCCCAGCTTGCTTTCGCGGCGTCAATGTCCACCGGCTCGTGGTGTGTGTGCAAGGCTTTCAGGACTTCCGCAAGTTCCACCTTGCTTGGACGCAAAGATTCCGCCTTGGTTTCGGTGAGAAAAGTTGAAGCGGCAAAAGCCAGTTGCGACTGCTGTTCATCCACCAGCCAGATGGTCACCGACAGCGCCTGAAAAATATCCGTCACCGATTTCACCGCCACCTCGCACAAATCCGTCTGCTTTACACATGAGGCCGTGGCTTCCGTGAACCGTCGCCACACCGTTCGATAATCATAAAGCGGACGCTGAAAATGCCGGCTCACAAACCGGCTGAGGCGCAACCGCACCCGGTCGGACAACAGCAAAACCGTGAGCAGCACCGCTGCCGCCAGAAACACGAACGCCTTGGTGATGAAGTTGTCGCCGAATTTGAAAAGCGACATGACTTTCGCAAAAACGCCGATGGCCAGCAGGTAAATTCCCGCCAGCAAGACGGTCAGCGAACTTTGCAGGACGGCATGGGATGGATAAACTTCCAGATCAAAATGGCCCGCCCGGAACAAGGAGCGGAGAATCAATAGGCAGCCCACCAACAGCGCGCCCACATCCACCATCTGGAGCCGGGGATCTATGGTGTGGCTCAACAGGATCTGGCTGCTGGTGCAAAACCGCACGGCGAACAAAACGCCCAGCCCCAGAATCATGAATTTGATCCGCCAGCGCATGACCCCGACGGCCGCGCGATAGGTTTTTTCCAGATTGATGCCGACCAGCACGAAGCCCGCCAGCAGAACCAGGAAGAAATAAAATCCCGTCACCCCCAGGCCAAACGACCACTGACCGGTGGTTGCCTGGGTGGCGGAAACGATCAATCCCTGATCGTCGGCAAGACCCAGCGCCAGGGGAATGATGAACGCCGCCAGCAGCAGAAACTTCGAATGGCTCAAAAATTCCCGGTAATTGCCGCGCCCGTAGCTCAAGGCGAAAAACAGCCAGACGCCCGGCAGCAGCGAGCTGGTCAACAACTTCCAAAGCTGCCAGCCGGCCGTTTCCTGAACCGACGGGGCCGCCCAGGACAGGCCGCTGAAGATGCTTTCCAACGTCAGCAGCGCCATGCCGGCCACAAATGCGAGATGCACGATGGAACGCCGTTCGTTCCAAATGACGCTGAAAGCCACGGCACCGCTGAACAGCGCGGCTGCAAAGGCAAACAAAGTTGTGGTGTTCATCGCTGGGTTTGATGCCGGCCAACCGGATTAGGCTGGCATAAACCGGGCGAAAATGCAGCAATGAAATCGCATGTAAACGACAAAAAAAGGCAGGGAGATTACTCCCTGCCTTGAATTAATTACACCGAAGATGACTGACAATCAGGCAATCAACTTCTTCCGCAACAGCCCAATCGCTGAGAGCGCGGTTCCGAGCAGCATGACAGTTGCACCACCGTCGGGAACGGTCGTTGCTGAACCGAAGAAGAAAGAGCTTCCTGAAGCTCCAACACTGGCATTCCAAGTTCCAAGAGTGTCAGAGAACCCTGTAATTTGAGCGGTTCCAGTGCCACCGATATCCCAAACTTGGTGAGTAGCGTCGAAACTTGCCGTCAAGCTTGTCGCATTAAAGTCATATGTGGTAGAACCAATCGTGAAAGTCCACAGTGGAGTAACGCCTGATGCTGAAAATGTGAATGGCGTAAAAGTTACTGGCTGCAACCCTCCAACCACAGCATAAGACCCAAATTCTTGACCAGGGAGAGTTATCACACTAGTAATTGAAGAAATACCCGTCGCGTCAGCGAGAGTGTCGGGGGTGGTAACCGTAGCGGTTCCGGCAAAACTAATTGAACCATTAATCGGTGTCGCTTGCACTGATGTGCTTAACACCACAGTTGCCACTGCAACTCCTGCCATAATTAACATTTTATTTTTCATATTTTTTAAGTTTGTTTGTTGATTTTTAGTTTATTCTTCGGTGTTAAACTTGACCGAACTACCATTTGATAAAGCAAACCTAGTGCCAAGTCTCAATATTGCAATGAATACAATCGTAAGTATATTGTTATAAGTATATTATGATTGTTTTTTATCTTCGAGTTCCATGTGGCATCCGATTGAAATCGCTAAAGATTCCGGCGCTTTTGCGAAAAATTTAAACAAATATGACGCAACTGTCATGGAATAAGCAGCTTATGACCATATTAAAAAGTGTAAGCAATACCGACGGTTGCAATTGCCTTGAATCTCGTCATAGTGATTGGGCCACTTTCGAACCTTTTCACGAAACCCTGTTCTAAAACCTTGCCCAGCAACCCCAACGCCCAAAAAGTCTAGTTTCTCACCTAAAAATGCCTATATTCATCTCGGATCTGATCCAGCAGTTAATAGGTGACACAAACTTGATCTGAAAAGCGATGATTATCGCCATGCTTCGTTGCAAATACCGCAATCCATCAAAGAATTAAGCAAATCCTTGAAACTTGAAGATGTTTTTCAACCATAGGCTCTTGGCCTATAAAAATCAAACGGAGGGCAATGCTTTTTTCTATAATTATATGAACTTTAAGCAATGCATTTAGCCGAAGCGAATTTACGGCCTAAAGCAACGACCAAGACACCGAAACCCATTACCGCACCGGTTATTGAAACTTCCGGAACTGCCACCACTTCCATTTGTAAGTAGGAACTACCATTGTGATTCCAACCACCGTCGTAAAACACATATTCGTTACCCAAGTTCGGAGCACCTGCCACTCCAGAAACACTGGTTGATGTTTCATTCCAAGTGATCCCTCCGCCTGTCCCCAGAGCAACAGCGTAAGACGTGTTGGCAGAAAGTGTGGGAGTGCTTGTCAAACTTACTAATGTGTTTCCTGGCCCCCCTGAAATGGTTCCAATCTGTGTGCCCGATCCACTCGGCACTCCCCCAGTGACATCGTAAAGATAAACATTTGCAGATCCCGAAGATGCAGCACCAAAACTCAAATAAATAGAGTTCAACTCGTAATCACTGCTTGGCGTCGTGAAAACTTGGGCAACTGAATAGGAATCTACACTAAGTTGTCCTCCATCGTTACTAAAGCCGTTATCCGTAGTGTTATCCAGAATGACGTCGGCGTGCGACGTCGAAGTGCAGGCCAAAAGAGCCAAGAAGGCCGCTCCCGTGCCCAATCGCTCAAACCCAAAAATGCTTCTCAAATTATTTTTCATAAACCTCTGATTCTATTTATTAATATAGACTTTTCCGAAATTTAGAACCAGACTATCAAAACTGGGTTTTCGTGTCAAACAGAAAAATACTGAATCTTCAAATGCAAAGAGGTCGAACAAAGAGGGTGAGGAATCACTGCCACCTGCGCCGTCCGCTCCGCAGTAAGCATTGCCAGATCGCCAAAGCAGGAAACCCCTTAAACATCCTTTTTCCGTGAGGAATCTGACAATGCTTCAGGTTCGGCTCAACCGGTCGCCGCTTCGAGGTTCAAGATTTCACCCGGCTTGCATTTGGCGTGAACTTCAATCGGGCGGCAGCAGACCTCGCAATCCGTCGTGAACCGCTGGCTCGCGACGCTCGTGTCCACGACCACTTCAAACGTCTGGCCGCAGAATGGACATTGGAGATCCGTAAATTCTTCCATGTTGGAAATCTAACCTCTCCCGGTCAAAGCGCAATGGCACCGACAAAAGCCAGGTCGCTGTCTGTGCTGCAAATCGCGGAGCGCAGACAGCCGGCGACGCGTTCAAATGCCGTCAATTCCTTCAGGTCTGGCGCAACCGCTGCGAACCGGGACAACTTGCGCTCCAATCGAATCAGCCCGGCCAGTCTCTTTTCCGATTTGCCAGTGCTGGGAAATTCCTAAATACTATTCATCCGCGTTTTGCGGACAATTTATGAAACCTCAAGTCGAAATCTACGACACGACCCTGCGCGACGGTTCGCAGGGCGAAGGCATCAATTTCTCGGTCGCGGACAAGCTTCGCATTGCCGAGAAGCTTGATTTTTTTGGGGTGCAATACATTGAAGGCGGCTGGCCGGGCAGCAATCCCAAGGACATCGAGTTTTTCGCGCAGGCCAAAAAGAAAAAATTCAAAAACGCGCGGCTCGCGGCCTTCGGTTCCACGCGCAAAAAAGGCGTGCCGGTGGAGCAGGACGACCAGGTGCGCCTGCTCATCGAGGCCGGCGCTCCGGTCGTGACGATTTTCGGCAAAACCTCGTTGCTGCACGTCAAAGAAGTTTTGCGCTGCACGCCGGAGGAAAATCTGGCGATGATCGGCGACACCGTGAAATTTCTGAAGGATCACGGCAAGTTTGTCATCTACGATGCCGAGCACGCGTTCGACGGCTGCAAGCTTGATCAGGAATACGCCGTCGCGACGTGGCAGGCGGCGGAAAAAGCGGGCGCGGATTTTGTGGTGTTGTGTGACACGAACGGCGGCTGCCTGCCGGGCGAAATCGCGGCAATCACGAAAATGGCCGTCAGCAAATTGAACTGCAAAGTCGGCATTCACACGCACGATGACATCGGCCTCGGCGTGGCCAATGCGCTTGCCGCGATCGAAGCCGGGGCGGTGCAGGTGCAGGGCACCATCAACGGTTATGGCGAACGCACGGGCAACTGTAATTTGACCAGCGTCATCCCCTGCGTCGCGCTCAAGCTGAAGAAAACCTGTGTGCCTGCGGAGTCGCTGGCGCAGCTCAAGGAACTTTCCCTGTTCGTGGATGAAGTGGCGAACCTGCGCCACAATTCACGCCAGCCGTGGGTGGGCGCGGCGGCGTTTGCGCACAAGGGCGGCGCGCACGTCAACGCCGTGCAGAAGCTGGCGTCAAGCTACGAGCACATTGACCCGGCGCTCGTCGGCAACCAGCGCAACATTCTGATCAGCGACCTTTCCGGCCGCAGCAACATCGTCATCAAGGCGCAGGAACTCGGCTTCAAACTGACCAACGAGACGCCGGAGCTGAAGGCGATTTTGAACCGCATCAAGGAACTGGAACACCAGGGCTATGAATACGAAGCCGCCGAAGCTTCGATGGCTCTGCTCATCCGTGGCATCCTGGATCACAATCCGGAACCCAAATTTATTGTGGAGCAATATCACGTCTCAATGCGCCGCGATGCAAAGCGGTCCATCTGCGAGGCGACCGTGCGCGTGCGCGTCGGCAAAGCATTTCATAACGAGGTGGCCGAGGGCGCCGGCCCGGTGAACGCGCTGGACTCCGCCTTGCGTTCCGCGCTGGCGAAGTCATTCTCCAGACTCAAAAAAGTGGCGCTCACGGACTACAAGGTGCGTATTCTCGACGGCGTGGCCGGCACGGCGGCGAAAACCCGCGTGCTGATCCAGTCCGCCGACGACCGGCACGAATGGGGCACCGTCGGCGTGAGCGAAAACATCATCGAAGCCAGCCTTGAAGCGCTGGTGGACTCGATGGAATACGCCCTGTTAAGAAAATGATTCCACCGCAGAGGCGCGGAGAGACGCAGAGTTGATTTAATAAAAATCTTTTCCTCTGCGCCCCAGTGTCTCTGCGGTTAAAATTTTATGTCTGAAATTTCCAAAGCCTACGAGCCGCAAACCGTCGAGGACAAATGGTATGACTTCTGGCAGAAGCAGGGCTGCTTCACCGCCAACGAAAAGTCCGCCAAGCCCGCGTATTCCATCGTCATCCCGCCGCCGAACGTCACCGGGATGCTCCACATGGGCCACGTCCTCAACAACACCATCCAGGACATCCTCGCCCGCAAGGCGCGCATGGACGGCAAGGAAGTTCTCTGGCTGCCCGGCACCGACCACGCCGGCATTGCCACGCAGGTGATGGTGGAAAAGCAGCTCAAGAAGGAGGAAAAGAAAACCCGCTATGACCTCGGCCGCGAGGAGTTTCTCAAGCGCGTCTGGGCGTGGAAGGAAAAACACGGCAGCATCATCATCAACCAGCTCAAGAAACTCGGCTGCTCCTGCGACTGGACGCGCGAGCGTTTCACGATGGACCCGGAATATTCCAAGTGCGTCCAGAAGGTGTTCGTCGAGCTGTATAAAAAAGGCTTCATCTACCGCGGCAAGCGCATGGTGAACTGGTGTCCGGTTTCGCAGACCGCGCTGTCCGACGAGGAAGTGGAAATGAAACCGCAGCACGGTTTCATGTATTACTTCAAAGTCGAGGTGGCCGAGCAGCCCGGCACCTGGCTGACCATCGCCACCACGCGGCCCGAAACGATTCCCGGCGACACCGCCGTGGCCGTCAATCCCAAGGACCCGCGCTACACGCAGCTTATTGGCAAGCACATCGTGCGGCCGCTGCCGGCGGAACTGCCGCGCGAACAGAAGCTCATTCCCATCGTTGGCGACGAGCATGTGGATTTTGAATTCGGCACCGGCGTGCTCAAAGTCACGCCCGCGCACGATAAGGCGGACTTTGAAATCGGCCAGCGCCACAAGCTGCCGTTCATTGAAGTCATCAACGCCGACGGCACGATGAACGCCCAGGCGGGCGCGGCCCTGGCCGGCCTCGACCGCTTCAAGGCGCGCAAGGTCTCCGTGGAATTGCTGACGGAGCAGGGCGTGTTCGTGGAGGAAAAGCCCTACGAAAACAACGTCGGTTTCAGCCAGCGCGCCGGCGTGCCGATCGAGCCGCGTTTGAGCGAGCAATGGTTTTTGAAATATCCCGCCGTGGAACAATCCCGGGCGTGCGTGGCGGAGGGACGGATGAAATTCTATCCCGACCGCTGGGCGAAGGTTTATGACCACTGGCTGGAGAACATCCAGGACTGGTGCATCAGCCGCCAGCTCTGGTGGGGACACCGGATTCCGGTGTGGAGAATGCGTTGTTCAAAAGCTGAAATGCGAGCCAATCCGAAAACTGGCCGCCAATATCAAGCAATCGAAGAATTGCAGGGCAAAGCGGATAAAATCCGTGGAAAAATTGAATCTCGTTTTGGTTTGTCTTCCGAGCAGGGTCACGGTTTGATTGAAGATACATTATCAACTAGCCCCAATGCGACCTACTGGTGGCGCGTTGTTTCGGAGGATAATGATTGGGAAGAAATTGAGGCGGTTACCTATTCTGATGAGGTGGCTAAATATTTGGAAGGGCGTGGTTTTACCCAAGATCCCGACGTGCTCGACACATGGTTCAGCTCGTGGCTGTGGCCGTTTGCCACGATGGGCTGGCCGGAGCAGACCGCGACGCTGAAGAAGTTTTATCCGACCACCGATCTCGTCACCGGGCCGGACATCATTTTCTTCTGGGTGGCGCGCATGATCATGGCCGGCCACGAGTTCATGGGCGAAATGCCGTTCAAGAATGTTTATTTCACCGGCATCATCCGCGACAAGCAGGGGCGCAAGATGTCCAAGACGCTGGGCAATTCGCCCGACCCGCTCAAGCTCATCGCCCAATACGGCGCGGACGCCCTGCGCTTCGGCACGATGCGCAGCGCGCCGCTCGGCCAGGACGTGCTGTTTGATGAAAAGGACGTCGAGCTGGGCCGCAATTTCTGCAACAAGCTGTGGAACGCCTGCCGCTTCCGCCAAATGCAGGGGAGCGCAGGCGCCTCGCCTGCACACGAGGGCGCCTCGCCCGAGCAGTTCGAAATCCAGGGCGAAATTGATCCCAAGTTGCTCACGCCGGACGATCAATGGATTCTGCTCAAGCTGGACGCCGTGATCCGCGAATTGAACACCGCGTTTGCCGAATACAAATTCAGCGAGGCCACCGCCGCGCTCTACCGGTTTTTCTGGAACGAGTATTGCGACTGGTATGTCGAGGCGAGCAAGGCGGTGTTCTTCGGCACCGATGTCGCGCAAAAGGCGAACACCGTTGCCGTCATTGATTTTGTCCTCTCGCACACGCTGCGGCTGTTCCATCCGTTCCTGCCGTTCATCACGGAGGAACTCTGGCACGGCATGGGTTACGCCACCGACATGCCGGAAAATCAGGGCGGCCAGACCATCATGAACGCGCCGTGGCCCAAGCCGCTCGACGACGACTTCAAGAGTTTTTACGGCCTCGCCGCGGGCCAGCTTGCCGCGACGGACGCGAAATACGATCTCATCAAACAGGGTCGCAATCTGCGTCTGGCTGGCAACATCCAGGCGGCGAAGAAGGTGAAATACGTTTTCGCCCCCGCGTTGCCGCTCACACCGCACGACGCAGAAGTCATCCGGCTGCTGCTCAACGCGGAGTCGCTGGAAGTGAAGGCGGATTATCTGCCGCCGAAAGGCACGCCGGCCGTGAAATCCGCGCTGGGCGAATTGTTTTTGCCGCTGGAAGGATTGATTGATGTCGCCGCCGAAAAAATCCGACTTGCGAAAGAAGTGGAAAAAGACAAGGCCGAGATCACGAAGGTGGAACAGAAGCTGGCGAATCCGAACTTCACCCAAAAGGTTCCGCCCGCCGTCCTCGCCGAACACAAGCGGCGCTTGGTGGAATGGAAAACCAAGCTGGCGCACGCCCAGGCCTCGCTGGAGGCGCTGGGGTAAATCCAATCAATGTTCTGTTTCAGGGTTCAGCCTTGCGTCCCGATTTGATTCCGCACCAGTTCCGGCGATTCCGGTGCCGGCCACGGCGGCTTGGGCATGGTTCAAGAACGTGCTCAACAGCAGGACTGCGGCGGCATGAAGCTTTTCGGTTCGCTGCCGGCATTGCCTGGAATGATGTCGGGGAAAGTTTTTTCAATTTACCTCGGCCGGCCGGGCGGCGTTAGTCTTGCCGAGTGAAAGCGAAACCGGAAACGCGGCTGGAAAATTCAGGCTTGCTTTGCCAAAGGCCGGGGTTTCCAATGGCCGCATCCCAAACTGCGTGCGCCGCTGAAAGGAAAAAATCATGGAAACAGCACTGCCTTTAATGGTTCTCCTGGTTCTTGGCGTTCCCATCGCTCTCGCGAGCTGGCTCATTGTGCGCGCCGTCAAAGCCCGCAGCCGCATAGAGGAGCTGTCGCAGCGGCTCGGCGATCTGGAGATAGAGATCATCCGGCTGAAACGGGAGGCGTCGCCCGTGCCCACGATCAGAGCCGACGACGAAGAAATGCCGGTGGTTCAACCTGTGGTCGCACCACCGCCGCCAGCGCCGCAACCGAAACCGGAGCCGATCAGAGCCGCCGCGCAAATGCCGCCGGTCAAGCCGTCAGTCATTGCCGCGCCATCGCGCCCGCTGCCGCTGCCCAAGCTGGACGCGCCAAAAATCAACTGGGAACAATTCATGGGCGTCAAAGGGTTCGCTTGGGTCGGCGGACTGGCATTGTTCCTCGGCGTCGCGTTTTTCATCAAATACTCGTTCGACAACAATCTCATTTCACCGCAGCTGCGCGTCGCCATCGGTTTTCTGGCCGGCTTCGGTCTGCTCGCCGGCGGGGTGGTGATGTCGCGCAAGGATTTTCCCGCGCTCTCACAGACTTTGTGCGCCACCGGGGTGGTGATTCTTTACGCCGTTACCTTCGCGTGCCGCGCGCTGTATCACTTTGATTTCTTCGGCCCGATCCCGACGTTTCTGCTGATGTCGCTCATCACACTGACCGCGTTTCTGCTGGCTGCGCGGCTCGACGCCCTGGTGGTCGCCATCCTCGGCATGTTGGGCGGCTTCCTGACGCCGGTGCTGCTGTCCACCGGCCAGGACAATCCGCTGGGCCTCTTCGGCTATATCGCCATCCTCGATCTCGGCCTGATGGTCGTCGCGCTGAACCGCCGCTGGCATTTCCTCACCGCGCTGGCGGCCTTGGGCACCGCGCTCATGCAAATCGGCTGGGCCAACGAATTCTTTACCCGCGAAAAATATTTCGAGGGCGATAAAATTTTCATCGCGCTCGGCGTGCTGCTCGGCTTTGTCGGGCTTTGGCTGGCAGCCAGCGTTTGGGCCCGCCGCCGCGCCCAAATGAACGGATGGCTCACCGGCAGCAGCCTCGCGCTCGCCGCCGTGGCGCTGGCGTTCACCGCGTTTTTCTTCACGTTCCCGCCGCTCGCCCAGCGGCCGGCGCTGCTGTTCAGATTTGTTTTCCTGGTAGATCTTGCCATCGCCACGCTCGTGTGGCTCGATGAGAAAATCGCCCTCGCCCAGCCCCTCACCGGACTCGCGGTGTTCGGCTTGCTCGCGCTGTGGACCAGCGATCATCTGACGAACGAACTGCTCAATGCCTCGCTCGGGTTTTATTTTATCTTTGCCGTGTTCCATTCCGCGCTGCCCGCCTGGTGGCAACGCCGGCGGGGCGCGACGACCGGCATGTCGGCGCAGCTTAATCATTTCTTCCCGCCGTTGGCGCTGCTGCTCGTGCTGGTGCCGATCTTCAAACTGGCGGAACTCTCGTTTCTCGTCTGGCCGTTCGTGCTGCTGGTGGATCTGCTGGCCATCGGGCTGGCGGTGATGACCGCGACGCTGCTGCCCGTCCTTGCCGTGCTGCTGCTCACACTGGCCGCCACCGGCGCGCTCATTTTTAAAATCCCCGCCGATCTCACCGGGCTGCCCACCTCGTTTTTCCTGCTCGGCGCGTTCGCGGTTTTCTTCGTGATCGCCGGCACGTGGCTCGCGCGGAAATTCAAGCCGGACATGTTCCGCGCCGGATTGAAACTGGGAGACAACCTCAACTCGGCCGAGACCCTCGCCGCGCTGCTGCCCGCGAGCGCGGTCGTGCTGCCGTTCCTGCTGCTCATCATGGCCACGCTGCGGCTGCCGCTGGCCAACCCGACGCCGGTGTTCGGCCTCGCGCTGCTGCTGGTCGTGCTGTTGCTCGGTCTGACGAAAATTTTTGCATTCGAGTGGATGCCGCTCGTCGGTCTCATCAGCACGTTCGCCGTCGAATGCGCGTGGCATTTCCACCGGCTGGACCCGGCCAATCCGCTGGTTCCGCCCACCCTGCCGCTGACGTGGTATCTGGTTTTCTTCGCCGGGTTCGCACTGTTTCCGTTTTTATTCCGGCGGCAGTTCGCCGATAAAACTTTTCCGTGGGCGGCCGCCGCGCTGGCCGGGCCGGCGCAGTTTCTCCTCATTTTCCGGCTGGTGAAAATCGCCTGGCCGAACGCGACGATGGGTCTGCTGCCCGCCGTGTTTGCGCTGCCCGCGCTGGCCAGCCTCGTGATCGTGCTGAAAAAAAATCCCGCCGCCAGCCCGGCGCGCATGACCCAACTGGCGTGGTTCGGCGGCGTGGCGCTGTTCTTCATCACGCTGATTTTCCCGATCCAGTTTGATCGCCAGTGGATCACCCTCGGCTGGGCGCTGGAAGGCGCGGCGCTGCTCTGGCTGTTCCAGCGCGTGCCGCATCCGGGCCTGCGGCTCACGGGCGTGGGGCTGCTCATCGCGGCGTTCGGGCGGCTCGCGCTCAATCCCGCCGTGTTCGAATATCATCCGCGCAGCGTCACGCCGATTTTCAACTGGTATCTCTACACCTACGGCGTCGCGACGCTCTGCCTGTTCGTCGGGGCCAGGCTGCTCGCCCCGCCGCGCCACCGGGTTTTGAAATCGAACGCCCAGGCCGTGCTCGCGGCGCTGGGCACGGTGCTGGCCTTCCTGCTGCTGAACATCGAGATTGCCGACTATTACAGCGCGCCCGGCTCGACGCTCACGTTCCAGTTCAGCGGCAATTTCGCCCGCGACATGACGTATTCCATCGCCTGGGGGCTGTTCGCGCTCGGCCTGCTCGGCGGCGGCATCTGGAAACGCATTCCCGCCGCGCGCTACGCCGCGATGGCGCTGTTGTGCGTCACGCTGGTGAAATTATTCTTTCACGACCTCGCCCGGATTGAACAGCTCTATCGCATCGGCGCGTTCATCGGCGTGGCGGTCATCGCCATGGTCGCGTCGTTCGCCTATCAGAAATTCTTCTCCGCCATTGCCGGGGAAACCAAGGACCAAAATGAAACTGAAAAATAAACCTGAATTCCGCAGCGGTTGGGGAGCGCGCCCGCCCCGGGCGCCATTTCCCGCGCCCTCGCGGGAAATTCGCGCGCAAAGAAATATGGCCAGCGTCCGGGATTATTTCACGCGCAAACCGCTGAACGCGGGGGCGCGTTCAGCCGCGCCCGGGGCGGGCGCGCTCCCCTTCTGTTTCAGGATTCAGATCAACCGGTCACTAAAAATCATCGGTCGTCTGTTGCTGGCGGGCGGAATCACGGCGAACGCCTCACTGCCCAATGGCTGGCAGCGGGAGCAGCACTTTGAAATCGCCGCGCCCGGCCTGGTGAAATTCAGCCTGCCCGCCGAAACGCTCGACGCCGCCCGGCCCGCGCTGGAGGATTTGCGGCTGTGCGATGACGCGGGGAACGAACTGCCGTTTCTCATCACACGCCCCGTGCCGGCGGGCCAGGCCGTTCAGGGCGCGAAGTCATTTCAGGTCTCGCCCAATGCCGCGGCCACGGTCATCACGCTGGAAACCGGGCTGACGCAGCCGCTCGACGGCGTGACGCTGCAAACGCCGGCGGCGGATTTCATCAAGACCGCACGCGTGGAAGGTTCGGCGGACGGCCAGAACTGGCAGCGGCTCGCGTCGGGCCAGCCCCTCTTCCGCCAGTTGCACGGCGCGAGCCAGCTCCATGTCGCTTTGCCCGCCGGCGCCTGGCGCTGGCTGCGGCTCACGATTGACGACGCGCGTTCGCAGCCGGTGACCTTCACCGGCGCCCGTGTTCATGCCGCCGATGTCGAGGCCCTGCCGGTGGAATTGCCGAACGCCACCCTGGCCGAACGCAACGAAAATCCCGGCGAAACGCGGCTGGCGCTGAATCTCGGCGCGGCCAATCTGGACATCGCGGCGGTGAAAATTGAAACCGACGAACCGCTGTTCACGCGCACTGTCACGCTGGCCGTGCCGCAGATCATGGACGACGGCATCCGCGAACAACCGGTCGGGCAGGGCGTGATTTACCGTGTCGCGGTGGAGGGCCAGTTGCCGGCGGCGAATCTGACCGTGCCGCTGGAAACGCAGGTTCGCGCGCATGAGCTGGTGCTGTTCATTCAAAACGGCGACAGCCCGGCGCTGCCCGTCTCCGCCGTGCATGTGGAGCGACGCCCGGTTTATCTCGTGTTTCTGGCGCGGTCGGCGGGCACCTTTCATCTGCTGACCGGCAACAAATTCTGCGCCGCCGCGCATTACGATCTCGCCGCGCTGGGGACCAATTTGAAACCGGCCGCCGCGACGTCCGTCGCCATTTCAGCGCCGGTGGCCAACCCGGATTATCGCGCGCCGGAAGCCCTGGCCGGAATCCAGCCGGCCGGCGCGGCACTGGATATTGCCCGCTGGAAATTTCGCAAGGAGGTGCTACTGACCAGCCGCGGGGCGCAGCAAATCGAACTCGATCTGGACGTGCTCGCCCGGACCGATCCGGGCTTTGCCGATCTGCGCCTTTTGCACAGCAGCAATCAGGTGCCGTATATTTTTCAACACACTTCGATTCGCCGCGCGCTCCCGCCGGCGGTCACTTTGACCAACGACGCGAAAAATCCGCAATTGAGCCGCTGGATTCTCCGGCTGCCGCGGGCCGGCCTGCCGCTCACCCGGCTGACCTGCGCCACGAAAACGCCCCTGTTCCAGCGTGAAATGTCGCTGTCCGAGGAACTCACCGACGAGCGCGGCACCCCTTATCGCCATCCGCTCGGCAGCGCCGCATGGACCCAGACGCCGGGCCGTCAGACGAATAATTTTTCGCTCACGCTGGAAGGCACGGCGCGGAGCGACACGCTGTTTCTCGAAACGCAAAACGGCGACAACCCGCCTGTGGAGCTGGAAAAATTCGCCGTGTTTTATCCGGTGACGCGGATTTTGTTCAAGGCGTCGGCGGAGGATGAACTGTTTCTTTACTACGGCAATCCGCGCGTGTCCGTGCCGAGCTATGATTTGAGTTTGGTCGCCGGCGAGTTGCTGGCGGCGGACAAGGCCACGGCCCGGCTGGCTGCCGAGGAGCAGTTAAAAAGATCGTCGTGGGCCGAACGCCAGACGCCGGGCAGCGGCGGTTTTGTGTTCTGGGGCATTCTCGCGGTGGTCGTGGTGGGATTGCTGGTCATCATTGCGCGACTGCTGCCGAAAACAACTTCAGCGTGACCCGGCCAGCCGTCGCGGGGCGCGGGTGTGGCGCTGCTGGCCAGCTGTTTCATCTGCAACAAATACCAGAAAAAATCCGGCAGTGGCTGCAAAACCGGGCCGCGTCAGGCTACGGATTTTTTCAAGTCGGCGATCAGATCGTCCACGTCCGCCGTCGTCGTGTCCCAACTGCACATGAAACGCGATTCGTTTGGCGTGATGACGCCGGTGTAAAATTTCCAGCCGCAGTCGTGCAATTTCTGTTCCGCCGCCGCCGGCAGTTTGGCGAACACGGAATTGGACTCGACCGGATAGGAAATTTTCACGCCGGGAATTTGCCGCAAGCCGGCCTCCAGTCGCTTGGCCATGGCGTTCCCGCTTTTGGCATAACGCAGCCAGGCGCCGTCCTTCAGCATTCCCAGCCACGGCGCGGAGAGAAAGCGCATCTTCGACGCGAGCTGGCCGCCCTGTTTGCAGCGGTAATCAAATTCATGCGCCAGCGCATGATTGAAGAACACCACCGCCTCGCCCAGCGCGATGCCGTTTTTGGAGCCGCCGAAACACAGCACGTCCACGCCCGCCCGCCAGGTGATTTCCGCCGGGGCCACGCCGAGTGACGCGGTGGCACTGGCGAAACGCGAGCCGTCCATCTGCACCCGCAGGCCCAGTTTTTTTGCAATCTCCGTCAGCGCCTTGATTTCCGCCACGGAATAAACCGTGCCGACCTCCGTGACCTGCGTGAGACTCAGCGCGCCGGGTTTCGGGTAATGGATGTCGCTGCGGCGGCGCACGGCGTATTCGACCGCTTCGGGCTGCACTTTTCCGTTGGCGCCCGGCAGGTGCAGGATTTTGCTGCCGTTGGAGAAAAATTCCGGCGCGCCGCACTCGGAGGTTTCGATGTGCCCCTGTTCGTGGCAGAGAATGCTGTGATACGACTGGCACAACGACGCGAGCGAAAGCGAATTGGCCGCCGTGCCGTTGAACACAAAAAAGACTTCACAATCCGTTTCAAAAACGTTGCGGATGGCGTCCGACGCGCGCTGGGTCCAGGTGTCGTCGCCGTAACTGACCTCATGACCCACATTGGCCTCGGCCATCGCCGCCCAGGCCTCCGGGCAGATGCCGGAATAATTATCACTGGCAAAATGACGGATTCGATTCATGCGGCATTATTCTCCCAAACACGCATTTTGCACCAGAGGAAATTCCCCGCTGGATGAAATGGTTTCCACCGGTGGTGCCGGCACGGGCCGGGTTTTTACGCGGCATTTGCTTGACTTGCGGGCGTGGAAACCGCCATTTAACGGCTCAAAACGAGTTGAGATTCCCCCTCATGAAACTTTTCCGCCGCAAAACCGCCGCCGTCTTGCAGTCCGAGGCGCAGTCCGACAAAAGTCTCAAACGCGCGCTCGGCCCGGTCAATCTCACCGCGCTGGGCATCGGCGCCGTCATCGGCGCGGGCATCTTCGTGCTCACCGGCCAGGCCGCCGCGAAATACGCGGGGCCGGCCATTGTGATTTCATTTGTGCTGGCCGGACTCGCCTGCACGTTCGCGGGCCTGTGCTACGCGGAATTTGCCGCGATGATTCCCGCGTCCGGTTCGGCTTACACCTACGGCTACGCGACGCTGGGCGAACTGGTCGCCTGGATCATCGGCTGGGATTTGATTTTGGAATATCTTTTTGCGGGCGCGACGGTGGCGGTCGGCTGGTCGGGCTACGTCGTTTCCTTCCTGAAAGAATTCGGCCTCGTCATCCCGGCGCAGTTCACGTCCGCGCCCTTCGACCATCACGCGCCGGCGGATGCGGGGTGGAACATGTGGCGGCTGTTCACCGAGGGCTGGGTGAGCACCGGCGCGACGCTGAACGTGCCCGCCATGCTCATCGTCGGCTTCGTCACGGTGCTGCTGGTGATCGGCATCAAGGAGTCCGCGACGTTCAACAACCTCATCGTCGCCATCAAGTTGGCGGTCATTCTCACGTTCATCGCGGTCGGCATCGCGTTCATCAACCGGCACAACTGGCACCCGTTCGTGCCGGCCGCGCTGGGGCCGGGCCATTTCGGCTGGGGCGGCGTGCTGCGCGGCGCGGGCGTGATTTTCTTCGCCTACATCGGCTTTGACGCCGTGTCCACCGCCGCGCAGGAGGCGAAAAATCCGCAGCGCGACATGCCCATCGGCATGCTGGCCTCGCTCGGCATCTGCACCATCCTTTACATCGTGGTCGCGCTGGTGCTGACCGGCGTGGTGAGCTACCAGTCGCTCAACGTCTCCGCGCCCATCGCCGTGGCGGTGGACTCGTTTGGCGCCCCGCTCGCCTGGCTGCGGACGGTCATCAAAATTGGCGCCATTGCCGGCTTGTCCTCCGTGATTCTCGTCCTGCTGCTCGGCCAGCCGCGCATTTTCTACTCCATGTCCAAGGATGGCTTGCTGCCGTCCGTCTTCAGCTCCGTGCATCCGAAATTTCAAACGCCGTGGATCGCGCAAATTTTAACCGGCGTGGCGGCCATGCTGGTGGCGGGATTGTTTCCCATCGGCCTGCTTGGCGAACTGGTTTCCATCGGCACGCTGCTGGCGTTTCTCATTGTCTGCGCCGGCGTGCTGGTGCTGCGCAAAATAAGCCCGGAAATTCATCGTCCTTTCCGCACGCCGGCGGTCTGGGTGGTCGCGCCGCTGGGGATTTTCTTCTGCGCCTGGCTGATGTATGGCCTGCCGCGCGACACTTGGGCACGGCTCATCGTGTGGATGGTCATCGGCCTGGCGATTTATTTCCCCTACGGCCACCGCCATTCCAAGCTGCATCACGGCCTGCTGGGCAAGGCCGGCCCGGAGCCATGAGCTTCCCGCGCAGCGGGCCAACTTTCATTTGACACGGCCGCCATTCTTACCTACCGTTCGGTAAGTTTTATGGCCAAGTCCGTGAACCATTCCGACACCCGGCAGCTGCTGCTGCGCGCCGCGCTCAAGCATTTTGCCAACAGCGGCTATGCGGCCACGTCGGTGCAGCACATCGTGGACGACGCCCGGCTGTCCAAGCCGGCGCTGTATTATCATTTCAAGGACAAGGCCGGGCTGTTTCAGGCGCTGGTGCATGAGGCGCACGACGAGCGCTACCGCGTCTTGTGCGAGGCCGCGGAACGCGGCGGCGACATCCGCACGCAGCTGGAAAACATTCTCGGCGCGCTGTTCGACTATTTCCGCAGCAACCGGGAGCTGATACGGATTTCCGTTGCCACCATGTTTGCCGCGCCGGGCGAGATACCGAAAGATTTATCCTACGCCGACAAATGCGAGCGCAATCTTGAATTCGTCCACAGTCTCATCAAGCACGCCCAGAAAATCGGCGAGCTGGACAGGCATTTTGACAGCCAGGAACTGACGTTTGGCTTTTACGGGATGGCGAACTTTTACCTCGTCGCCAACATCGTCTCGCCGGATTGCGACCCGGACCAGTTGACAGCGAAGCGGATTGTGGAACTGTTTCTGGCCGGGGCCGGCCCGAAGCCGGCCGGAATCAGGCAGCTCACGAAAGAGAAAAAATGACTCGAAAATTAATCGTCGGAATCATCATCGTCGTCGTGGTCGCCGGGGCGCTGGCGGCGGTGAAAACCATGCAGATCAGATCCATGATCGCTTTCGGCGCGTCCTTCGCGCCGCCGCCGGAAACCATTTCGTCCGCCGTGGCGCGCGAGGAAAAATGGCAGGATTCGCTCACCGCCGTCGGCTCGGTCAGCGCGGCGCAGGGCGTCATGGTCTCGCCGGAAATCGCGGGCACGGTCACGGAAATTAATTTCGAGTCCGGCGCGACGGTCAACCAGGGCGACCTGCTCGTGAAGCTGGACGCGTCGTCCGAAGAGGCGCAGTTGCGGGCCGCGGAAGCGCAGGTGGAGCTCGCGCGGCTCAACGCCGAGCGCACACAAAGGCTGAGCGCGGACAAGACCGTTTCACAATCCGAGCTGGATTCCGCCGAGGCGACGCTGAAGCAAGACCAGGCGAATGCCGACGCCATCCGCACAACGATTGACAAGAAAACCATCCGCGCGCCGTTCACCGGCCGGCTGGGCATCCGGCTCGTGAATCTTGGCGAACAGTTGGACGTGGGCAAAGGGATTGTCTCGCTGCAATCGCCGTCGCCGGTGTTCGTGGATTTTTCCCTGCCGCAGCAAAATCTGTCGCTGCTGGAAACCGGCCTGGTGGTGGAGGTGACCTGCGATGCTTATCCGGGCCACAAGTTTGCCGGCACCTTGACGGCGATCAATCCCGATCTGGACGCGACGACGCGGAGCGTGTCCTTGCGGGCGACATTTGTAAACGCGGACCAGTTGCTGCGTCCAGGCTTGTTTGTCCGCACGGCGGTGATTTTGCCGCAGGCGCAGCCGGTGCTGACGGTGCCGGCGACGGCGGTCTTGAGCGCGCCCTACGGCGATGCGGTTTATGTGATCGAGCCGCAGGTGGCCAACGGCGTGACGAACCTGGTCGTGCAGCAGAAGTTCATCCGCACGGGCCGGACGCATGGGGATTTCGTGAGCGTGGAATCGGGGTTGAAGGCTGGCGACCGCGTGGCGACGGCGGGGCTTTTCAAATTACGCAACGGCGTCAGCGTGCAGGAGAACAACGCCGGCGCCGACTCGCCGCAACCTTCATTGTCACCCAATCCGCCGAACAGCTAAACCGCCGCGCGCATGAAATCTTTCACGGATCTTTTCATCCGCCGGCCGGTGCTGGCCACGGTGGTGAGCCTGATCATCCTGATCGCCGGCCTGCAGGCCATCCGCTCGCTCAATGTGCGGCAATACCCGCGCAGTGAAAACGCCACGGTCACGGTGACGACCGTTTATGTCGGGGCCAGCGCGGAGCTGGTGCGCGGCTTTGTCACGCAGCCGCTGGAACGCGCCATCGCGGCGGCGGACGGGATTGACTACATGGAATCGGCCAGCAAGCTCGGCCTTTCAACCATCACCGTGCATCTGCGGTTGAATTACGATTCCAAAAAGGCGCTTGGCGAAATCAGTTCGAAGGTGGACCAGGTGCGCAACGACCTGCCGCCCGAGGCGGAGATTCCCACGCTCACCATCGCCACCGCCGACTCGCAGTTCGCCTCGGCCTACTTGAGTTTTACATCGGACATCCTGGAGGCGAACCAGATCACGGATTATCTCGTGCGCGTCGTGCAGCCGCGCCTGACGGCGCTGGAAGGCGTGCAAAAGGCGGATATTATGGGCGGGCGCACGTTCGCGATGCGCATCTGGCTCAAGCCTGACCAGCTTGCGGCGTTCAACATCAGTCCGAGCGACGTGCGCACGGCGCTGGCGGCGAACAATTTCCTTTCCGCCGTCGGCCAGACGAAAGGTTCCATGGTTCAGGTGAACCTGACGGCAAACACGGATCTGCGGTCCGTGGATGAATTCAAAAGTCTCGTCGTGCGCCGGAACGGCGACCGGCTGGTGCGGTTGCGTGACGTGGCCGACGTGGTGCTCGGCGCGGAGGATTACAATTCCGAAGTGCGGTTCAGCGGCGAACGCGCGGTGTTCATGGGCATCTGGGCGCTGCCCAATGCCAACTCGCTCGATGTCATCAAGCGCGTGCGCGTGGAGATGGCCGCCATCCAAAAGGATTTGCCCACCGGCCTGACCGCGCATGTGGCGTATGACGCGACCCAGTATATTTCCGACGCGCTGCACGAAGTGGTGAAAACGCTGGTCATCACGCTGGCCATTGTGTCGGTCGTGATCTTCCTGTTCCTCGGCTCATTCCGTTCGGTGCTGATTCCGCTGGTCGCCATTCCGCTCTCGCTTGTCGGCGCGGTTTTCCTGATGCAGGTGTTCGGCTTCACGCTGAACCTGCTCACGCTGCTGGCCATTGTGCTGGCCGTGGGACTGGTCGTGGATGACGCCATCGTCATCGTTGAAAACGTGGAGCGGCACGTCCGCGAAGGCAAAACGCCCATTGACGCGGCGCTGCTCGGCGCGCGCGAACTCATCGGGCCGGTCATCGCCATGACCATCACGCTGGCGGCGGTCTATGCGCCGATTGCGTTTCAAGGCGGGCTGACGGGTTCGTTGTTCCGCGAATTTGCTTTGACGCTGGCGGGCGCGGTCTTCATTTCCGGCATTGTCGCGCTGACGCTGTCGCCGGTGATGGCGTCGCGGCTGTTGAGCCATGACCGCGAGGACCACGGACTGGCCGGACGCATCAACCGCGATTTCGACCGGCTGAAAAATTTCTACGGGCGCGTGCTGGACTGGACGCTGGCGCGGCGGCCGATGGTTTATGCGGTCTGGATCGGGCTGTCATTGCTGACCGTGCCGATGTTTTCGATGGCCTGGCGGGCGAAGGAAAGCGCGCCGATGGAAGATCAGGGCGTGGTCTTCGGCGTCGTCGAAACGCCGCCGGACGCGACGATTGAGCAGACCTCGTTTTACGCGGACGTGGCCGGGCGCGCCTTTGCCCAGGTGCCGGAAAAGGAGCAGGTGTTTCAAATGACCCAGCCGGACATGGGTTTTGGCGGCCTGGCGCTGAAGCCGTGGGGCGAGCGGAAACGGACGGTTTTCCAGATCGTGCCGGAAGTGCAGGCGATGGTGAACCGGCTGCCGGGCATCCGCATGTTGATGGTCACGCCGTCGCCGCTGCCCACCGGCGGCGAAAATTTCCCGATGAACCTGGTGCTCTCCTCGACCGCCGAGCCGGATCAGATTCTGAAATTCGCGCAGCAATTGGACCAGGTGTGCGCGACCAACGGCATGTTCGCCTTTCCGCCGATGATTGACACGAAAGTGGATCAGCCGGAGGTTGAGCTCGTCATTGACCGCGACAAGGTGGCCACGCTCGGCCTCGACATGCAGACGGTCGGCTCGGATTTGGGCGCGCTCGTCGGCGGCAATTATGTAAACCGCTTCGATTTCGCGGGCCGCAGCTACAAGGTGATTCCGCAGCTCGAACGCGGCGCGCGGCTGGACGCCGGGCAATTGGAAAACACCTATGTCAAAGGCCCCGGCAGCCAGTTGATTCCCGTCAGCACGTTTGCGCATCTAGTAAAACACACGACGCCACGCGCGTTAAACCGGTTCCAGCAATTGAATTCCGTGAAGATCAGCGGCGTCGCGATCGTGCCGCTGGACACCGCGCTGAAATTTCTGGAAGCGGAATGCACGAAGACTCTGCCGAGCGGCTACAAGCTGGACTACACCGGCGACTCAAGATTTTTGCGGACCGAAGGCGACAAATTTCTTCCCGCGTTCGCGCTCGCCGTCGTCCTGATCATCCTGGTGCTGGCCGCGCAGTTCAACAGCTTCCGCGACCCGTTCATCATCATTCTCGGCTCGGTGCCGCTGGCGATTTTCGGCGCGCTCATTTTCTGTTTTCTGAAGATGCCCAACCCGAACATCCCGTTCTGGACAGGCGGCTGGACGACCTCCGTGAACATTTATTCCGAGGTCGGCCTGATCACGCTCGTCGGCTTGATCGCCAAAAACGGCATTCTCATCGTGGAATTCGCCAACCAGCTCCAGCGCCAGGGCCGCACGAAAATGCAGGCCATCCACGAATCCGCGATGCTGCGGCTGCGCCCGGTGCTGATGACCTCCGTGGCCACCATCGCCGGCAACTTTCCGCTCACGCTGGTCACTGGCGCGGGCGCGGCGGCGCGCAACTCCATCGGCATCGTGCTGGTCAGCGGCATGACCATCGGCACCTTCTTCACGCTGCTCGTCGTGCCGTCCATTTATATGTTAATAGCAAAGGACCACGGCGGCGAAAGCGGCGCGCCCGGCGCAAAAAACTAATCGTTATGAATGAAAATCCACCATCCCCGAACCCACCGTCTGCGCCGAATGGCGGCGCTGCGCTGCTGGTCAGATTAAAATCGCCGTGGTTTGTCTGGCCCGCCACCGTTGTGCTTGCCGGGCTGCTGTTTTTCGGGCTGGATTATCTGGTCGCCGCGTTCACGCACGAATCCACCGACGACGCGTTCATTGCCGCGCACGTGGTTTCCATCGCGCCGCGCGTCGCCGGCCAGGTTGCCGCCGTTCACGTTCTTGACAACGAAATGGTCCGCTCCAACGAATTGCTGGTGGAGATTGACCCGGCCGACTACTCGACGGCCGCCGCGCAGAAGCAATCCTCCGCCGACGCCTCGGAAGCCGAATACAAGACGGCGCTCGCCGGGCTTGATTTGATGACCGTGAAAGTGGCCACCGCCGCGGCCAACGCCGACCAGTCGAAGGCCGACGTCAGCGCGGCGGAAGCCACCGCCGCGCGCGCACAGGCGGATTTTCAGCGCAACCAGGAACTGCGGAAGCAGAACACCATTTCCGCGCAGGAGTTTGACGCCGCGCAGGCCGCGATCAAGGAGGCGGACGCGAATTTGGTCGCCGCCAGGCAAAAGGCCGTCGCGGACGTCTCGAGAATCAACGAGGCCAAGGCGACCCAGGCGGCGACCGAGGCCTCCGTCGGCATGGCGCTCGCGATGTTCCGGCAGGCGCAGACCGCCGTGCAGTCGGCGCAACTGAACCTTTCCTACACCAAAATTTTCGCGTCGGGCGACGGGCGCGTGACCGGCAAATCGGTTGAGCCGGGCGACTATGTCCAAGTGGGCCAGACCCTCCTGACCCTCGTGCCGACAAGCGTTTGGATCGTCGCCAATTTCAAGGAGTCGCAGTTGCGGAAAATGCACCCCGGCCAGCCGGTGCTCATCGAGATTGACGCGCTGGGCGGGAAAAATTTTCGCGGGCATGTGGACAGCGTGCAGGCCGGCAGCGGCGCGGCCTTCAGCCTGCTGCCGCCGGAAAACGCGACCGGCAATTACGTCAAGGTCGTCCAGCGCGTGCCGGTGAAAATTCTTTTCGACGAGCCGCTGCCCGCCGACCATACGATCGGCCCCGGCCTGTCCGTGATGCCGAGCGTGCGCGTCAGCAGTTTTGAAGTTCCCGGCTGGGCGATTGGACTGGCGGCATGGGTTCTCGCGTTCATCGCCGGTTCCGTCTTCCGGTTTGTTTTGAACCGGAAGGCGAACGCCGGCGGCAAGTAAATCTCCCATGGCCGACGAGCTGCATCATCAGGACTGGCATCCGCGGCACAGCCCGTGGCTTGTCGCGCTGGGCGTCATGCTGGCGACGTTCATGCAGGTGCTCGACACCTCCATCGCCATCATCGCCCTGCCGCACATCGCCGGCAGCCTCTCGGCGACCACCGACCAGGCGACGTGGGTGCTGACGAGCTATCTCGTGGCCAACGCCATCATCCTGCCGATGACCGGCTGGCTGGGAAATCATTTCGGACGGAAACGGGTGTTTATTTTCTGCATCGGGATGTTCACGTTTTCATCCGTGCTGTGCGGCCTGTCGCCGAACCTGCCGATGCTGATTCTGGCGCGCATTTTGCAGGGCGCGGGCGGCGGGGCGATGGTGCCCATCGCGCAGGCGATTTTGCTGGAAAGTTTCCCGGTCGCCAAACGCGGCGTGGCGATGGCGACGTTTTCACTGGCCATCATCGTGGCGCCGATCATCGGCCCGACGCTCGGCGGCTGGATCACGGACAATTATTCCTGGCGCTGGATTTTCTACATCAACCTGCCGGTCGGCGTCCTGGCGATGTTCCTGGCGGGGTGGCTTGTCGAGGATCCGCCCTACATCAAGCGCAACCTGAAGGCGGCGATTGATTTCGTCGGGTTCGGCCTGCTGGCGGTCTGGCTGGCGACGCTGCAAATTGTTTTGGACAAGGGACAGGAGGCGGACTGGCTGGGCGCGGTCTGGATCCGGTGGTTCATGGTCATTTCCGCCGCCGCCATGATTGGATTCGTCGCATGGGAATTCACGGTGGAACATCCGCTGGTGGACCTGCGAATTCTCAAGAGCCGGAACTTCCGCACCGGGCTGATGTTGATGACGGTCATCGGCGTCATTCTTTATGGCACGACGGCGGAGCTGCCGCTGTTTTTGCAAACGCTGATGGGTTATCCGGCGCTGCAAAGCGGTTACGCGATGAGTCCGCGCGGTGTCGCCGCCTTCTTCACCACCTTTGTGGTCGGCCAGTTGGTGGGGAAAATCCGGGTGCGCTGGCTGCTCTGTTTCGGCTTCACCATGCTGGCGGTGTCCGCCTTTCTGTTGAGCGGCCTCAATCTTCAAGTGAGCATGGCCTGTGTCATTTTTCCCCTCGTGCTGAACGGCATGGCCACCAGTTTTATTTTCGTGCCGCTGACGGCGGCGACCATGAGCCAGTTGCGCCAGGGGCAGATGGGCAGCGCCACCGGCCTTTACAACCTCATGCTCAACCTTGGCGGGAGCATCGGCATCGCGCTCGTCACCACGCTGGTCGCGCGCGGCGCGCAGGCGCATCAGTCGCTCATGGTCGGCCATCTGACGCCGGCCGATCCGGTGTTCACGCAGCGGCTCCACGCCGCGCAACACGCGCTGGCGCGGCAGACCGGTCCCGTGACCGCCACGCACCAGGCCTACGGGCTGATTTACGGCACCCTGAATGCGCAGGCGCATTTGTGGGCGTTTGTGGACACGTTCCGGGTGTTCGGGCTGATCGTGCTGTGCTGTCTCCCGCTGATCTTCCTGTTCAAACGCGTGCAAAACGCCAAAAAAACCGGGGTGATCGCACACTGATGTTTTCCAAGCCAAGAATTTTTTCAAAATTGCGCCGCCAGCCGCTGTAGCCGTCACCGTTACGCCCGGCCCGCCGGATGTCTGGTTTTGGGCCCCCGGCTGCTGGGAATGGCGCGGGCGCTGGGTGTGGACTGGCGGCCACTGGGCGTCGCGTCCGCATCCCGGCGCGGTGGGGCTGGCGCGGACATCACCACATGTGGACTGGCGGCGGCTGGCGCTGACAATCAGCCGTTGATTCTGGCGAGCGTGTCCGCGGTGATTTCGCGGGCGCGCTCGCCGGTTGCCGCCTCGGCGTAGCAGCGGAATTCCGGCGCGTTGCCGGACGGGCGCAGGTGGATGATCTCGTCGTTTGCGAAGGTAATGCGCAGACCGTCCGTGCGATTCAAGCTGGCGACGGTGCCGCAAATCGCACCGAACATTTTTTTAATTTCAATTTTATCAGCGGCCTCGGAGCCGGAATTGAACTTCGCCAGCAGCGCCGCGCTTTCTTCCGTCGCGAAATTTTTGAGCCGGTCGCTCGCGGTGAACCGCGCGGGCAAGGTTGCGGCCAGTTCGGAAACTCTTTTGTGCTGTTGTTTTGCCAGCAGCAAAATTCCAAGAATGACAATCACCGCGTCGCGCGTCGGCAAGGCGCGAAGAATTTTGCCGCCAGCTTCGATGTCTGAATTCAGCAAAAAGCCGCCGTTGGCCTCGTAGCCGACCACGTGTTTTGCACCGCTGGCCGTGGCTTCCATCATCGAGGCCACGACATACGGCGAGCCGATGCGGGTGCGGCGGATGTCGCGGAACCAGCCGCATTTTTCCACCGCAGTGTTGCAGCTCACCGGCGTGCTGATGGAATCCGCCGCCAGAAATTTCGCGCACAAAATCCCGGCGATGTCGCCGCGCAGCCAGTTGCCGTTTTCATCGCTGACAAGCGGACGGTCGCTGTCGCCGTCGGCGGAAACAATGGCGTCAAATTTGCCGGTGGCCGCCCAATCGTGCGCCAGTTGCACATCTTCGGGCCGGATGGCTTCGGTGTCCACGGGAATGAATTTTTCCGAACGTCCGAGCGGCGTCACTTCCGCGCCGAGGTGCGAAAGAATTTTCACCAGCACGTCGCGTCCGACGGCGGAGTGTTGATAAACGCCTGCGCGCAGGCCGCGCAGCGAATCGTGTTCAAAAAAGTTCAAATAGCGCAGGGCGTAATTCTCCCCCGCTTCGGGAGAAACTTCGCGTGGCGCAGCATTTGCCTTCATAAAATTTCCGTCGGCGCCAAACAGCGCGCCGTCCAGTTCCACGATCTGGCTGCTCATGCCTTTTTCGTCGGTCTTCAAAACTTCACCGGCGCACTTGTTGAACTTGATGCCGTTGCGGTCGTCGGGAATGTGGCTCCCCGTGACCATGATGGACGGGATTTTGCGCTCGAACCCAAACAGCGCGACAGCGGGCGAGGGAATTTTCCCGCAGTTGACAGCGCGATGCCCCACGTCGTCCGCCGCGCGGCAGACGGCTTCCATCACCCGGCCGGTGCTGGGCCGGAAATCGCCGCCGACGGCGACCGCTTCGCCCGCGCGCCTGATTTCGCCGACGGATTCAAGGTGTTGGAGAAAGCCTTTTGCGTAAGCGTAACAGACCAAATCCGTCATCGCCGTCGCCAGACCGCGCGCGCCGCTGGTGCCAAACGCCACGCCGCTGCGCGCCATGAGTTCTTGAATCGAAATTTTCATCTGGGTCGCAAAATCATTTCGCGGCGGACTTTTCCTTTTCGTCGTAAAAGCTTTTCAGCACGTCAAACGCCATTTTCTTCCCGCCGTTGTGGCTGATGACGCCCTTGAGATTCCAGCCGTCCTGAATGCCCGGCAACAGCCGGCGCGGCGAACGGAAGTCGCACAAAATCCACGGCGTGCAGCCGGTGAAGCCGGGGATTCTCTCCAGCATCGGCAGCGTGCGCCGGTAAACGTCCGCCTGATATTCCTCGCTGAACCGTGTCAGCGCGTCGGCGTGAAAGCCCTGCTTGGCGTCCGCGCCAAATTCGCTGATGAAGACCGGCTTGGGATATTTGATGCTCCAGCTGATGCGGTCAATTTTTTCCGGCAGGCCGTCATACCAGCCGGTGTATTGGTTGAAGCTGCACAAGTCGGTGAACTCGCCAAACGGATCATCCACAATCTTGTGAAGCGGGTCGCGCGGGTCGGAACGAACTTCCATCGCGGCGGAAATCAGCCGCGTGCCGTCGCGCGCGCGCGCCTCGTCCACGAGCGATTTTAGAAACTTCGTCCGCGTCTCGCCGACCGGCGTTTCGTTCGCCACCGACCACACGACGACGCTCGCCCGGTTCTGATCGCGCGAAATGGCGTCGCTCAACTGTTTTTTTGCGTTCGCCAAGGTCTCCGCGTTCGTCCATTGAATCGTCCAATAAACCGGAATTTCCTCCCACACCATGATGCCCATTTCGTCCGCCAGCCGCGCCATGTGCTCGTTGTGCGGATAATGCGCGAGCCGGACAAAATTGCAGTTCAGCTCCTTCGCCCAGCCGAGCAGCAGCTTCGCGTCGTCTTCCGACCACGCGCGGCCGCCGCGCAGCGGATTTTCCTCGTGGATGCAAATGCCGCGCAGAAAAATCTTGCGGCCATTGAGCAGAACATCCGTGCCGCTGGTCGCTACCGTGCGGAAGCCGACGCGGTCTTTCAATTGATCATCGCCGCTGGAAATTTCAACATCGTTCAAAACCGGATTTTCCGGCGACCATAAGGCGAGATTCGGCGTGGAAAGTTCAAACTGCGCCAGACCGTTGGTGTCCGCTTTCATTTCGGCGGCGAGTTTGAGCCTTGGAAAGGAAATTTTGACCGTCAGTTCTTTGTCCGCGCCATCAAGCTGCACCTCCGCTTCGACCGTGTTGGTCGTGCCCGGCTTGAGCCGCACCCGGAAATTCGAGATGAATGTCGCGGGCGTTTCCACCAGCAGCACGTCGCGCGTGAGGCCGCCGTAATTCCACCAGTCCGTGTTCGTCGTCGGCACCGCCTCGGCATGGCGGTTGTTGTTCACGCGCACGACGAGCGAATTGTTTTTCTCCTTCGCCAGCCTGGTTATTTCATGGGCGAACGGCGTGAAGCCACCGATGTGCTTGCCCAGTTTTTTGCCGTTGAGATAGACATCCGCCTCATAATTCGCCGCGCCGAAATAGACAAACAGCCGGTGGTCCGGCGCGGATTTGTTCGCGTCGAACTTGGTGCGATACCAGACCGAGCCTTCGTAAAAAAACAACTTTTCATCCTGCGAATTCCAGTCGCCCGGCACGTTCAGCATCGGGCTGGTGTCAAAATTATATTCAATGAGATCCGTCTTGTCCTTGGCCGTCCGGTCCAGAAAAAAACCGCCGGCGGGATGCGCCGCCACATCATAAGGCTGATGGCGATAATCAAAATAACCCGTGTCATACGGGTCAACGATGACGTGCCATTGGCCGTTCAGGCTCGTCGTCTGCCGCGCAAACACATCGGCGATGACCGTCTCGCCGCGCAGCCGGGCGGCGGCAACAACCATCATGGCGGAAAAAACCAGGAGGCATCTTCTCATGCGATTTGAATTTGAACCCGGCCAGGTTAGCGCATCCGCAAAACGGAAGGAACGACTTTTTGGCCGGCCCAATAAATTCCATTGCACCGCCGCGGCTTTGCGTGAAAATTCCGGCGTGCAAGCGCGCTTTCTTCTCGGCCCGGCCGGCAGCGGCAAGACGTTCCGATGTCTCGCCGAAATCCGCGCCGCGCTGGCGCAGTCGCCCGCCGGCCCGCCGCTGATTTTGCTCGCGCCCAAGCAGGCCACCTTCCAGCTCGAACGCCAGTTGCTCGCTGGCGCGGAGATTGCCGGCTTCACGCGGCTGCATATTCTCTCGTTCGACCGGCTGGCGAAATTCGTCTTTGAAAAACTGAACGTCGCGCCGCCGGAACTGTTGTCCGCCGAAGGCCGGATCATGGTGCTGCGCGCCCTGCTGCTGCGGCACGCCGACGAATTGAAGCTCTTTCGCGGCAGCGCGCGCCGCGCCGGTTTCGCGCAGGAGCTCGGCGCGCTGCTCGCCGAACTGCAGCAGCATCAGTTCACGCCCGCCAGACTCCGCGCGTTCGCCGGGGCAAAATGCCTGCGCCGCGAACTGGGCGACAAGCTCCACGACCTCGCGCTGCTGCTGGAAACTTATTCCGCCTGGCTGCGCGAGCACGAACTGCAGGACGCCAACTGCCTGCTCGATTTCGCCACCGCCGCGCTGCGGGACGAGGACAGAACCAAAAGTTCAAAATTCAAAATTGACGGCCTCTGGCTCGACGGTTTCGCCGAGATGACGCCGCAGGAGCTGGATTTGCTCGCGGCCGCCGTTTCATTTTGCGACCGCGCCACGCTCGCCTTCTGCCTGGAAGACGAACCCGCCGCCGAAATTTCGCGGCTCTCCGTCTGGTCGGCCATCGGCAAAACCTTTCAGCAGTGCCGCGCGAACATCGCCGGTCAGCCGGGCTGTGCAGCCGAGGTCGAAATCATCCGGCGCGTGCCCCGGCAAAACCGGTTTGCGGAACATTCCGCGTTGCAGCAGCTCGAAAAGAACTGGCCGCGGCCCGTCGCGTCAGAATTTGCAATCTCAAATTTGAAGCCGGAAATTTCCGTGGCCGCCTGCGCCAACGCCGAGGCCGAGGCGGCGTTCGCGGCGCGTGAGATTTTGAAATTCATTCGCGACAAGAGTGGAAAGAACCGTTTCCGCGACTGCGCCGTTTTAGTTCGCCAGCTTGACGGCTATCACCAGCCGCTCGCCCGCGCGTTCCGCCGCCACGGCATCCCGTTTTTCCTCGACCGCCGCGAGAGCGTGGCGCACCACCCGCTCGCCGAACTGACCCGCAGCGCGCTGCGGACGGCGGCGTTTGACTGGCGGAACGACGACTGGTTCGCCGCGCTCAAGGCCGGATTTTCCGCGGTGAGCGAGGAGAAGATTGACGGGCTGGAAAACGCCGCGCTCGCCGCCGGCTGGCGCGGGAAAAAATGGCGCGAGCCGTTGCCGGATGAAATCCACGAGGCGGTGCGGCGGATGATTTTCCCGCCGTTTGAAAAATTCGCCGCCGCGCTCGCGCGCCGGCAAAACCAGCCGGACGGCCGGCAGCTCGCCGGCGCGCTGCGCGAACTCTGGAACGATTTGCGAGTCGGGCCGCAGCTGCAAGCCTGGAGCGATGCTTCGCCGCCCGCCGCACAATCCACGATTCACGCCACCGTTTGGGACCAGATGAATTCCTGGCTGGAGAATCTGGCGCTGGCTTTTTCCAAGGAAGCCCTGCCCTTGCGCGACTGGCTGCCGGTTTTGGAAGCCGGCCTCGCGAACCTGACCGTCGGCGTGATTCCGCCGGCACTGGACGAAGTGCTCGTCGGTGCGATTGACCGCTCGCGCAATCCGGATCTGAAATTTGCGCTCGTGCTCGGCGTCAACGAGTCCATTTTCCCCGCCGCGCCGGGCGTGCCCGTCATCTTGACGAATTCCGACCGCGACGAGCTGGAGCAGGCCAGAATTGTGCTCGGTCCAAACCTCTTCGATCAGCTTGCCCGCGAGCGCTATCTCGGCTACATCGCCTGCACCCGGGCCTGCGGGCGGCTCGCGCTCACTTTTTCGCGCCAGAGCGCCGACGGCGGCACGCTTAATCCGTCGCCGTTCATCGCGCAGTTGCAACGGATTTTCCCGCCGCTCGCCGTCGAAGAATTTTCCGCGGACCCGGACTGGCGCAAGGCGCAGCATGTGAGTGAACTCGCCGGGCCGCTGGTTAAGATTCAAAATTCCAAATCCGAAATTCAAAATTTGAAAAGCCTGCTCGAACTGCCCGCGCTCGCGGCGCTCGCGGAAAATCTGGGGCGGCTGCGCGAGCCGGGCGGCGATGAACGCCTTTCGCCCGCGCTCGCGGGAAAAATTTACGGCCCGGTCCTGAAATCATCCGTCAGCCGGCTGGAGGAGTTTGCGCAATGCCCGTTCCGGTTTTTTGTCCATTCGGGCCTGCGCGCGAACGAGCGGAAAATGTTCGAGCTGGACGCGCGCGAGCGCGGCAGCTTCCAGCACGAAATCTTGAAAAAATTCCACGACGGCCTGGCCGCTGAAAACCAGCGCTGGCGCGATCTCGCGCCGGATGAGGCGCGTGAACGCATCGGCCGGATCGCCGGCGAACTGGCGCCGCTTTATCGCGACGGCCTGCTGCACGCGGATGACCGGAGCCGGTTCACGGCGCGCATGTTGACGGCGGCGCTGCAGGATTTCGTCGGGACGCTCGTGACGTGGCTGCGCGGCCAATATGAATTCGATCCGGCGAAGGCGGAGGTTGGTTTTGGGCTTGATGAGCCGGGCCTGCCCGCGTGGAAAATTGACCTGGGCAATCACCACCAGCTCGCATTGCGCGGGCGGATTGACCGGATTGATCTGTGCCGCGACGGCGACCGCTCGCTCGCCGTGGTGATGGATTACAAGTCGGGCGTCCGCAAGCTGGACAAGCTTCTCATTGAACATGGTGTGCAACTGCAACTGCCCGCGTATCTGGCGGCGCTGCGGACCTGGCCGGCGGCATGGTTCGGCGCGGAAAAAATCGTCCCCGCCGGAGTTTTTTATGCGAACCTGCGCGGCCAGTTTGAAGGCGGCGGTTCGCGCGCCGAGGTGCTGGCGGACACCGACGCGGCGCGCAAACTGGCGTATCGCCACAGCGGCCGGTTCGACGCCGGTTTTCTGGACAAGTTTGATCACCGTCATGCGCGCGACCAGTTCAACTACCAGTTGAACAAGGATGGCGGCGTCCGGTCAAATTCAACGGAAGCGATTCCGGGCAAGGAATTCACCGCCCTGCTCGACCAGGTGGAGGAGCAACTGCGCTCGCTTGGCGGACAAATTTTTTCCGGCGCGGCGGCGGTGGATCCATATCGCAAAGGCAGTGCGGCGGCGTGCGATTTTTGCGATTACCGCGCGGCATGCCGGATTGATCCGTGGACGCATCCGTGGCGCGTGTTGCGCGCAATGGAAGCAAAAGAAGCAGCATGAAAAAAACATTGATTTTATTCGCAATGGGTGCGATGGCATGGGTCGCTGGCTGCGAGGCCGGGCCGGCGAACAGCCCGGCAGCCATGAACAATTCAACCAACGCAACCATGAATTTCCCGCTCCAACGAACCGAGGCCGAATGGCGCAAAATTTTGACGCCGGAACAATATCACGTCCTGCGCGAGGCCGGCACGGAGCGGCCGTTCACCGGCAAATACTGGAACACCAAGGAGCCGGGCGTGTATCGCTGCGCGGCGTGCGGGGAGATTTTGTTCCGGTCGGACAACAAATTTGATTCCGGCTGCGGCTGGCCGAGTTTTTCGGATCTGGCCGCCAAAGGGAAGGTGGTTTTGCGCGAGGATGACAGCCTGGGCATGCACCGGACGGAAGTTTTGTGTGCGAACTGCGGCAGCCATCTCGGCCATGTTTTTGACGACGGCCCGACGCCGACGGGATTGCGCTACTGCATCAACTCCGCCTCGATAGATTTCGCGGACACCAATGCGCCGGCCTGGAAGCCGGAGGAGAAAAAATAAGTTTGCTCAAGCGCGGCGGGCATTGGCCGCCGCGCGAAAAATCCGCAGCCGGCCATAATCAATCTTGCCGCCAAGCGTTTCGAACACGCCGACGATATTGCCAAACCCCTTTTGTCCGAAGGCGGAGGCGACTTCCGCCAGTTCC
>Ga0181529_10000049_pt1 | contig 141591 bp, 104 predicted proteins | sample PEATcosm2014_Bin_36_FD_119763 | JGI IMG/M metagenome (GOLD analysis project Ga0181529, IMG submission 119763) | Peatland microbial communities from MTU Mesocosm Facility, Houghton, MI, USA - PEATcosm2014_Bin10_30_metaG | ecosystem: Environmental > Terrestrial > Soil > Wetlands > Peat | place...
GAAACTATCGTAATCGCCGGGACCTTGTCAAGCTCCCCTGCCTCTTTCCTCTCTTTTTTCCTACCCCGACTCCCGTGTCGACCGCGGCCGTCCAACCCGTCGTCGGACCGGACCGGACCGGAGCGCACTCTAGCGACATCCCACTCGGGCCGTCAAGCCCCGACGCCGAAATCCGGGCGCGGGCGAGCCGAGCATCGTCCTCATTCGGGCCAGACTTCATCCCCGTCGCCAAAGCGCCTGTACTGGAGAGCTTCGAGGACCTGGGCTTCGTCGATCTCGGCCCGGCCCTCCAGGTCCGCGATAGTGCGGGCGATCTTCAGTATCGAGTGACAGGCGCGGGACGAGAGGTCCAGGCGCTGCACCGCGCGCTGGAAAGGGGCGACCGCCCGGGCTTCGAGCCGGCAATGCCGCTCTACCTGACCGGGGAGAAGCCTGGCGTTCATCGTCGAAAAGCGCGACTCGCGGTTTCGCCCGCCTTTGCGGTATCGCTCGGCCTGGATGCGGATCGCCGCCTCGACTCGCGAGCGGACGGCGCTCGTCGGCTCGCCCTCCCTCCCGAGAAGGGCTTCGGGGGGCGTAGGCTCGACGGCCACGCGGATGTCTATACGGTCCAGGAGAGGACCGCCAATCTTCCTTTTATAGCGCTGCAGTTCTTGGATGGAGCAGAGACAGGCCTTGCCTCTGCGGCCCAGATTGCCGCAAGGACAGGGGTTCGCGGCCATTGCGAGCTGGAAATCCGAGGGGAAGCGGGCTACCGAGCCGGCGCGGACCAGGGAGACCCTCCCCTCCTCGATCGGCTCGCGGAGCGACTGGAGGACATCGACGCGGAATTCGGCCGCCTCATCGAGGAAGAGCAACCCTTTATGGGCGAGGCTGATTTCCCCAGGTCTGAGGCGACGTCCTCCTCCGATCATTCCTTCGAGAGAGGCGGAGTGATGGGGGGCCCGGAAGGGCGGCCGGAGCGGCAAGGAGGATCCGTCCCCGAGCAAGCCCGAGAGAGAGTAGAGCGAGGCTACCTCCACGGCATCCTCCTCCCTTAGGTCGGGCAGGAGCCCGATGAAGCGTCTCGCTGCCATCGTCTTTCCCGAACCGGGCGGGCCGAGGAGGAGAAAATTGTGTCCGCCGGCCGCCGCTATCTCGAGGGCGCGCCTGAGTCGCGCCTGACCCTTGAGCTCGGAGAGGTCCCCCTCGCAACCCGCCGACCGGGAATAGGAAAAGACCGTGCCCGTGCCGGCCCGGCCCGAGGCCGGGGACGGGGCCCCCTCGCGCACGAGACCGAGGATCAAGGACGCATCCGCGAGCCGGCCGATGGGATAGACGAGACCTCGCCGCGGAGCCCGCGCCTCGGCCGCGTTGGCTTCGGGGACGATGAAATGGCCGATACCGGCGTCGAGGGCCGCCGCGACTGCGGGGAGGATCCCGCGTACGGGACGCACCGCCCCGTCGAGTCTCAGCTCGCCCATGGCGAGGACCTGCCTGCCCGGCTCGGGGAGGGCCCCGGAAGCGCCGAGGAGGGCGAGGGCCATCGGAAGATCGTAGGCCGCTCCTTCCTTGGGCAGGTCGGCCGGGGCCAGACTGATGAGGACCCTGTCGAGCGGGAAATCGAAGCCGGAGTTGCGGATGGCGGCCCTGACCCTCTCGCGGGCCTCCTTCACGGCGTTGGCGGCAAGCCCTACCAGGTCGACGCCGGGAATGCCGCGGCGGATGTCCACCTCGACGTGGACGAGGCTGCCCTCGAATCCCGACGGCTCATGGGCGATCACGGTCATCCCGTCCTCCGACGGGAGATACGCGGCCCGCGCGACCGCGCGCTTGAGGCCGCGGGCTAGCCCAGCCGCTTCCGCGCGATCATGACCAGAAGGGCCGAGCAGAGGAAGAGATAGGGGAGGTTGGAGAGGAGGATCCGGCCGAGGGGAAGGCCGAAGAGCGCGAAACGGGCCTCGTCGACGAGGCCGAGACGGGAGAGGAGGTCGAAGAGGATGTCGGCGTAACTCGCGATGACGCCGATGACGATCAGCATCCAGGCGAGGTCCCTCGTCCTGGACCACAGCAGGATGGCCAGGAAGGCGGCGACGGCCGCGGTCGCGAGCCGCGACACGAGCAGGACGGTATCGGCTGCGCTCATCGTATGCCGAGAGTATCGGCGCGCCGGCGACCGTCCTTGACAGGAGCCGGGCGCCCCGCCTCGGCTCTCTCAGGCCGAGAGCGATTCCAAGTCGATCTCCGCCGCCACGCAGGGCGTGACGATGCTCCATGCCTCGAGGACGCGGGGATGGATCTCGCCGAAGATGCCGATGGGATCGCCCCGGAAGATGATCCTGGCCTGGCGCCCGGGGATGAAGCGGGGGTCCTCGGTTTCGGCTATCGAGTAGTCCTTGCCGAGGAAGTACATCAACGTGGCGACCTGGCTCGCGGCCTCGTTGAAGTCGGCCTCGGCGTGGGCTACGAGGAAGGCTATCCTCTGCCTCGTCGTTGCGCCGTAGTTCTCGAGGGGGTTCCGGTAGGCGACCTTACCCGCCTCGAAGATGCGGTGAGGATAGGGCGCTCGGCTCGACACCGACTCGGAGCCCAGGAGGTTCGGGAGGATCGAGCTGCGGAGGAACTCGAAACTCTCGGACATGGGGTTGGAGATTCGGAGGGTCTCGCCCTCGCCGGCGCCCATCCTCTCGACGAGGTCCCTGCGGCTGCCCAGGTAGGGGTAGATCATCTCTTGGAGTCCCAGGCCCACGAGTACGCCCTTGGCCCTCCGCGAGAAGAGCTCGATGGGAGAGAGCCGGCCGATCGTGAAGTCGCGCGGGCGCTCGGGCTCGAAGAAGGCCATCCCCTTGCCCATCATCACGTCCTCGACGATGTCGACGGCGTGGAGGAAGTCGTTGCGGTACTCGGGCGGGAAGACCGTGACGTATTGCCCGTGGCTCTCGGTGGCCGAGCCCATGCGCTCGACCGCGTCGCGCGTGGCCTGGACGCTGAAGGGCATGCCGAGGAGCCTCGAGACCTTGGCGGCCTCCACGCTCACGGGGACCTGGAAGTAGTAGGGGAAGGTCACGGAGCGGCCGAAGGTTGTTTCGTAGGGGTACTCGACCTCGACGGGCTCGACGCGGTAGCCCGAGTCGGCGAAGTCGCAGGCTACGATCGAGGCGGAGAGGGCTACCGAGACGAGATCGGTGCCGGTGAGCTCGACGAAGAGCTCGGTGTCGCCCACCTTCACCGCGCCCAGGTCGTTCGAGTTGATGATGGGCGGGTAGGAGAGGACGGCGCCTCTGGAATCCGTGAGCAGGGGATGGAGCTTGTGGGGCTCGTTGATGAAGCCGTACTCCCTTCCCTTGGGGTGCTCGCGAAGGATCTCGGTGAGGGTCATGGGCCGGTCGCCCTGGAGGGGCACGAAGCGCACCGAGTCCGGCGCGACCGCTTTGTAGCGCACGGGCCACTCGATGCCGGCGCTCCGGTAGATGCCCATCGAGACCGAGCGTCGCTTGCGGCCGAAGTTCCAGCAGAGCTTTTCCTGGGTCTGGATGATGTCCTTGAGCACGGCATCGGTGATGGCTTTGCCCGCGACGAAGAAGCCCGCGAGGAAGGGCCGGACCTCCTTGACGCTCGCCTCGACCGAAACCTTCCGCGCGGCCGGCCGGGCCGCACCCTCCCGGGAGAAGAAGGGATAGACGGGGCGCTCCCCCGTCTCCCTTATCCGGAGGGCCCGCGCAAGGCCCGCCGTGGACCAGAGGTCGGGGCGGTTGGTGTCGTTGAGCTCGATCTTGATGGTCCGCTGCTCCAGATCGGGGTCGGCGCCCCACTCGTCGAGCTCGGCCTTGGCGGCGGGGAGCATCTCCTCGAGCTCGGAGGCGTCGCAGCGGCGGCCGAGGAGGGAGAAGAAGAGGCTCTCGTTGACTTCTATCTTGGGCATGGCTGCTCCTCAGTTGAATTTCGCGCGACGCAGGCGAACGCTCTCGATGTCGGGGCTGAAGAGCTCGCGCAGATCGTTGAGGCCCAAGGCCATCAGGGCCATCCGGTCGATGCCTATCCCCCACGCGGCCACGGGCACCTTGATTCCCAGGGGCTCCGTGACCTCGGGCCGGAAGATGCCCGAGCCGCCGAGCTCGAACCAGCCGAGCACAGGATGCTTGATGTGCACCTCGACCGAGGGCTCGGTGAAGGGGAAGTAGCCCGGGACGTACTTCACCTCCTTGGCGCCTGCCACCTCGACCGCGAACATCTCGAGAAAGCCGAGGAGGGTCCGGAGGTTGACCTCTTCGCCGAGGACTATGCCCTCCGTCTGGTAGAAGTCCGAGAGATGGGTCGCGTCGACCTTGTCGTAGCGGAAGCAGCGCGCGATGCCGAAGTAGCGGCCCGGGACCTTGGCCTTCGGCAGTTGCCGGGCCGAGAGCACGGTCCCCTGGCTGCGCAGGATCAAGCGTTTGGTGAACTCGCGGTCGAAGGCGTAGTCCCAGCCGCGGCTGCCGCTCGAGCCGCCGTTCTCGTGGGTGGCCGCCACGGCCGAAAGATAGGGCTCCTCAATCGACTTGGCCTTGGCCGGCTCGGCCAGGTGGTAGACGTCGTGGATGTCGCGGGCCGAGTGGAACTGCGGCATGAAAAGAGCGTCGGAGTTCCAGAACTCCGTCTCGACGAGACCTCCGTCGAACTCCTCGAAGCCGAGGGAGACCAGCTTGTCCTTGACGCCCTCGAGGAACTCGACGTAGGCGTTCCGCCTCCCCGGCGTGAGCCTCGCGGCCGGAGCGTTGATGTTGTAGGGGCGGAAGGCCGCCTCCTTCCAGCTGCCCTTCTCGAGGATCTCGGGAGTTACGGCGCCGAGCTCGTCGCCCGTGACCCCCTGGGACTTGAGCTCGGCGGCCACCTCGACCGCGCCCGGCGAAAGCCTGTACCAGACCCTCTCGCGCTCGGCGGCGCGGAAGGCCGCGTCGCCCGAGCCGCGCTTGCGGGCTATGCCGCCTATCGCGGCGCGCTCGGCCCCGTCGAGCTCCGATTCTTCCAGGATCCCGTCGGAGGAGGAGGCCGCCCTGGCGATGAGATCGCGGACGACCGCGATGCGCGGCTTCGGGGTCGCGGCCGCCTGGGACCACCCTTCCGCGATCACCGCGCGTTTGTCGCCGTCCATCGAGAGCGCGCCTTCCTTGGAGAGGATGCCGAAGGCCGAGCCGACGTCCTTCTGCTCGAGGCCGAGCGAGGAGGCTATCTCGGGCAGCCGCGCCGGTCCCTTCTCGGAGAGGAAGCGGAGCATCCGCTCCTCGGGCGTGCCGTTCCGGGCGAACTCGCGCCCCAGTGGGGTGAGCTCGTAGACGGTCCGCGACTCCCGCCCGTCCTCCGCCGCGAGGCCCTTGGCCGAGAGCCAGGAGAAGGCCTGGTTGGAATGCCCCTCTTTATAGCCGAGCTCGGCCTCGAGGCGCCGCGAGTCCAGGCGGTCGCCGGGGCCGTAGCCGAGGAGGACCTTCACTTCGAGGGGATGAAGGCTCTTCGCGAGGGAACGTGCGTCCATTCAGGTGCTCCTATAGTCCGGCCATTGTGTCGAAAAGGGCCCCGACCGTCAATTAACGGCCGGGAAGGGCTTTCCGGCCGCACGGGAACGCGCAACGCCCCTGCCGGAGCTTTTGTCCGGCCGCGACACCGAAGAAGGAACTATAATCGAAGACGCCGCCGCGACGCGCGAGCGCGGGCGCCGAGGGAGGATCCATGTCGGCTCCTGACTATGTCGTGCACGAGGGATTGAAGCGCTGGATCGAGGAGAGCGCCGCGCTCTGCCGGCCGGAGCGCGTGCGCTGGTGCGAAGGCTCGGAGGAGGAGTACGAAGAGCTATGCCGCGGCCTCGTCGAGTCGGGCACCTTCATCCGGCTCGACCCGGTCAAGCGGCCCAACAGCTTCCTCGCGCGCTCGGACCCGCGCGACGTCGCGCGGGCGGAGGATCGCACCTTCATCTGCTGCCGGCGCAAGATCGATGCGGGCCCGACCAACAACTGGATGGACCCCAAGGAGATGAAGGCGCTGCTGAAGGGCCTCTTCGAGGGCTGCATGAGCGGGCGCACGATGTACGTCCTGCCCTTCAGCATGGGGCCCCTGGGCTCGCCCTTCTCGCACATCGGCGTGGAGCTGACGGACTCGGCCTACGTGGCCGCCAGCATGCGCATCATGACCCGCATGGGCAGGGCCGCCATCGAGGAGCTCGGGGCCGAGGGCGAGTTCGTGCCCTGCCTGCACTCCCTCGGAGCCCCGCTCGCCCAGGGGCGGGCCGACGTCCCCTGGCCCTGCGACCCGGAGCGGAGGTACATAGTCCACTTCCCGGAAGAGAAGTCGATCTGGTCCTACGGATCGGGCTACGGAGGCAACGCCCTCCTCGGCAAGAAATGCTTCGCGCTCCGCATAGCCTCGGTCCTCGCGCACGAGCAAGGCTGGCTGGCCGAGCACATGCTCATCCTGGGAGTGGAGTCGCCCGACGGCGAGAAGACCTATGTCGCGGCCGCCTTCCCGAGCTCCTGCGGCAAGACCAATTTCGCCATGCTCGTGCCGCCGAAAGCCTTCGAGGGCTGGAAGGTGACGACCGTCGGCGACGACATCGCCTGGATCAGGCCGGGCGAGGACGGACAGGTCTACGCCGTCAATCCCGAGGCCGGCTACTTCGGCGTCGCGCCCGGGACCTCCGAGAAGTCCAATCCAAACGCCATGGCCGCCATCAGGGCGAACACCATCTTCACGAACGTCGCCCTGGCTCCGGACGGCGACGTCTGGTGGGAAGGCATGACGGATCGCCCTCCCGAAGGGCTCGTCGACTGGAAGGGCAGGCCCTGGAACCCCGACTCGGGGGAGCCCGCCGCCCATCCGAACTCGCGCTTCACCGCCCCCGCCCGCCAGTGCCCCTCCATAGACCCCGAGTGGGAGAATCCCCTCGGAGTCCCGATTAAGGCCTTCGTCTTCGGCGGGAGGAGGAGCGCCGTCTTCCCCCTCGTCTACCAGGCCTTCAACTGGATCTACGGCGTCTACCTCGCCGCGACCCTCGGCTCGGAGACGACCGCCGCCTCCACCAGCGCCGTAGGGCAGGTGCGCCGCGATCCCTTCGCGATGCTTCCTTTCTGCGGCTACCACATGGCCGCCTACTTCAGCAACTGGCTCCGCTTCGGCCGCACGATCAACAGCCCGCCGCGCATCTTCGGCGTCAACTGGTTCCGCAAGGGCAAAGACGGAAAGTATCTCTGGCCGGGCTTCGGCGAGAACCTCCGCGTCCTTAAGTGGATAGCCGAGCGCGCCAACAACCACGGCAGGGCCGTGGAGGGGCCGCTCGGCTGGATGCCCCGCTACGAGGACATCTGCTGGAAGGGGATGGAGGACTTCACGAAGGAGAAGTTCGGCGAGCTGATGGCCGTGGACCGCGGGCAGTGGGTGGCCGAGCTCCTCTCCCACGAGGAGCTCTTCACCAAGCTCTACGACCGCCTGCCCAAGGAGCTCATCTTCATCCGCGAACTCACCCTCTCGAGCCTCTGGCGTTCGCCCGAGCACTGGGAGTTCAGCCGGTCCTCCCCGGACCCGAGGGAGGACTGAGGGGATTGGAATGGCCATCGAACCCGCGCACGCGTAGAACACGTTTTAGAACGCGAGCCCGAGCGTCAGCGTTAGAGCCAAGTCCAAGCCTTCCGGAATCCCTTCGGGAAGGTTTTGCTCGATATTGTACGCTGCCCCGGCGGCAATGCTCCCGGTGAGCAAGCGGAATGCTATCGCTCTGTATCCGAGAGATATCGAGGGTCGAATCAGCGTCCCGCTATTGCCTTGGATAGAAGGTTCATTGAACCCATATTCCCCGACGATGTTCAAGAACGGCCCGACCGCTTCCGGGCTGAACGGATAATAGCGCGCTCCGAGAGAAAGGCAATTGTAGGCATCGCGAATACCGTACCCCGCCCCTACATGCAGGCCAAGCGAGGAGCCTGAACCAAGGGCGAAGGCATACTCGCCCCCAATAGACTCGAAATTGACATGGTAGACAGGTGCCACCTCGATTCGCATAGGAAGGATCCCACCCTGCGCCCAAGAACTTCCGATGAAAATCAAGACCAATGTTGCAAGAATAACGAGATTCTTATACTTCACTCTGTCGCCTCCGCTCGATGCAAGATTGATTGCCCGGGCGAACAATAGCCTCCTCACCGCTTGTGAGCGTGAGAAGAAGATAGTAATTTCATGGGACGGATATAGGAAACTCCGATCGCGAGGTACTTTCCATGTCTTGGCTCGAATTGCTCATCCCGACAATCGTCCTGCTGACGGGCTTGCCCTGCACGGCCATCGCCTATGTCTATTCCCGAAACTCCACTTCCGCTTGGCGCGGTCGGCTTTTCGCGTTTTTCGCGTCCTCTACCGGTGTCTCGTTCCTTATGGCCGTCAGTATCTTTCTCCGGCACTCGAGGCTGGTCACCGGATATATCCCCTATTTTATCGTTTGGAATTTCTCATTCGCCCTGCTCGCGATGTCAAGCTACCAGGCCTTGGGCGTCGCTCTCATCGCCTCGGGAGGCTCTTGGGAGAGGCGTTTCCTGCTTCCCTTCGGGACCGCCACCGCGCTCGCCTACGTCGCCACGGCGATCGTCGCGCTCGAAGCCAAAAGCGATCTGTTTTTTCCATATATTCAGGGAGCGTTCTCGGCAACGTCGATCTATCTGTTCGCGGCCCTCGCCACAGCGCTCCTCGTGCTCCTTCGCAACCGATCCCGCCTATCGCCTGGAGACGCGAAAACATTGGAGAGATTCCTCCATATCTTCCTCCCCCTCGGAGCTTTGCTCTTCATCGATGAATTCTTCCGCATAACGCGGTGGATCCAGATTCCCCGTCTTCCCCTCCTGCCATTGTCTCCGCTCGCGCTTTACTGCTTTGCTTCTCTTGAACTACTTGCTCGCATGCGGCATGAACGCGGCCCGCATGCCCCCATTCTCGCGGACGCTCGACTCGAAGAGATGTCGGCGTCGATCGCCAAAGCATGTAGGACCTCGCCTCTCACACAGCGGGAACGGGACGTCCTCGTGGACTTGCTTGGAGGCCTGAACAATGCGGAGATAGGATTGAAGATTGGCATTTCGCCCCATACCGTGAAGAACCACGTCTACAGCATCTACCAGAAAACGGGGGCGGGGAGCCGCAAGGAACTATATACCTTCGCCCTACGCGATAATCGCGCCGATTCGCGGTCGCCCGGCTCCTCGAGCCGATAAAGCGCCTACCATAAGCGCTTTTCCGGCTTATCGAGGCTTATGCGACCACAAGATCAAGACAAAGAGCGACCGCCGGCCATCGATCTCGCGGTTGATGGTCTTCATGCCGGCGCCGCGTAGCGCCGTCGACAGTGATCGTCATCCTGGCCATAAAGCTCCGGCTCTCGCCGGAGCTCCCCGGACACGACGGAAGACCAGGGTTGAGCCTCCTCAGAGGAAGAGAAAGCGCATGATGCTCGACCAGTCGTTCTCGACGCCCCAGCCGTCCAGGATCGTCGCGACCCCGCCGCGGTGGTGGACCTCGTGGGTGTAGAGGGCGAGGAGGTTGCCGCCGACTTTTATGGTCTTCGGCTGCTTGTCCCGGCCGATGAAGTTGACCGTCTTCTCGAGGCCCTCGGGCGTGGCCGCCGCGCAGAGCGCCACGAGGGCGTCGTCGGCCTTCGCGCGCAGACCGGCATATTCGGGGAAAGTCTTGAAGAGGGGCTCTCCGAAGGGAACCTGGGGGAAGGAGCCGATAGCCGGGAGGATGATATCGGGGAGGAAGCCAGCGTCCGCGACCCGCTTGAGCGAGCCGGCGGTGGACTGGAGGGCGTGGCTCAGGAGGCCCGCGACCGACTTATAGTAGCTGCCGGCCGCCTCGTGAAAACGGGCTTCGGGCAGGCTCCCCAGTATGCGGAGCATCTCCGAATTGGCGAACTTGTTGTACTTGGCATAGAGGTTGAGAATATCCTTGAAGTCCATATTTGCCCCCCTTCCTCCTAGCATTGTACCAGAATTTCAAGGGCAGCAACAGGGAGGAACGCGGTGGGCCTTATAAACGAGTGCCAAACAAGCGGCGTCGCAGGACGCCGCTTGTAAGCGAGCTTATTGAAAAACTGTGCCCCTACCACCACTAATTACTATTGTTTGAATGACATAGTTCCCACTTGCATCTGTCGTCATCGAGAATGTAATTGTTACTCCGTTGTATAAAATCGAGGAACTTGAATTGAGGGTCGCTGTCACTGTATTGGTACTGACGATATTTACGCTTGTAATAGTATAATTCTCGGTCGAAGGGAAAATAGTGCCACCGCCGGGCGATCCAGTTCCTCCAGTCCAGTAGGCCGCCGACTTTGCCTCGCTATAATAGGAGGAGTTTTGATCGAGAGTGTTATACAGACTGCCAAAATTATTGCTATCGACGTCGGAGACAAAGCTGTTAATACAGGAGCTTTCGCTGACCGTACTGTTAGCCAAACTGCAAGTCACGACTAAGGCGGTCAAGGCAAGAGCGGCCAAAACTATCCAGAGCTTCTTCATGCGATTCCTCCATATACTCAGATGTCAGCATCTACGAGCTGAGGGACTATGCCGTCTTCGAAATCCTTGAGAATCCTCGCATACACGTCCAAGAAGCCCGTGAGGGCCGAGTTCGAGGGATCGAGTGGATGCCGAGTCTTCAATTGCATGTACATGCCGCCCAAGACGAATCGGCGCAGCGATAGCGAGGAGAGCGCGTAATAGCGGATGTTAAGAATCAACAAGGCTTGCGCCTGCATCAGAGGGAATACAGTACTTTCCCTGAGTTCCTGCGCCTTGGCGTCCTCCTTGGCCTCGACCAGGGCCTTGAGCTGCGCGAAAGCTGTATTGTACGCTTCCTTCTGTTCATCCAATTGTGGGAAAAGCTCGTTCATGCTCGCCCTGTAGGCCGCCAGCTGCTCCTCGATCTTGAGGGCCGCAGCCACAGGGTCGGCGAGATAGTCGTCGAGATTGCCCTGGTCCCATTTCGAGAAATCGAGCTGTTTGCCGATCCAGGAGAACTTGGGTCCCGGTGCCATGCCCGGCTTGACCTGGACAGCCTCATCGGCGGCGAGGTCCACAGACTGCCCGCCCGACTGGAGCTGGACCGCCCCCGAGACGACGGCGACGATCGAGGAACCGTCCATGCCCGCGTAGAGCTCGACCTCGGTGCCCCGCACCCCGGCGACGCAGCTAGTCGTGGCCAACAGGGGCTCCGCGCTCGCCATCTTGTCGAACTTCATGGCCACCGAGCCCACGACGGTCTGGAGCACCGTCTGCTTGGTCCCGCCGACGCTCATCTCGCCCAGGGTGAAGACGCTGTTCTGCCTGATCTTTATCGAGCTCGAGCCCGCCAGGAGCTTGAGCTCGGCGGAGGCCCCGGCCTTGGTGATGACCGACTCGCCCGTCGCCAGTTTGTCGCCGATCTCGAGGCTTCGGATCTTGCCGGCCGTGTCCTTGCGGTTCACGTCGCCGTCGGTGAAGACGGTCTCGGCTTTCTGCTGGGCGGCGGCGAGGGCGGCGACGCCCAGGAGGACGGCGAGACAGAAGAGCTTCGCCCTCATTCGACCGGCCCCCTGAAGCCCTGGATCCGCGGATAGCCCGAGACTTCTCGGTTGAGGATGAGGTAGTACCTGCCCTCGGCCGCGTCGAGGGTTACGAGGACGCTGTTCTTGTCGAGGTACTTCTTGAAGAAGACGCGGGCGTCCATGCTGTCGCCGAAGAGGGCGTAGGAGTCGGCCCCGATCCTCGCGATAGACGCTATAGCCGGTGTCCCCAGGCTGAAGCCCGAGGCCTCGAGGTTGGACCAGGCCGTATCGACGTCGACCTGGCGGAGGAGAATCTCCCCGTCCAGGATGAAGGGCGCCGAGGAGAGCCCCTTTACGGCCAGGACCCCGCCCCGGTTGATCAGGCCGACGAGCTTCTGCACTTTCTTCTCGCTCGGCGTATAGGGCAGGGTCGAGCAGGAGCCCATGAGGCTCAGGGCGGCGATTCCCGCGGCGAGGACTCCTGTCGCGAGAAACCGCGCGCGGATCGATCGCTTCCGCATCAACTGGACCTCCTGTCATTTTGCATGATGATACAGCCTAATCGCGGCGATCAGGATTGTCAAATAGAGAGTCTATCTCAAAAAACTCATAAAAGGCGGCTGCTCCGACCGCCTTTCTCCAGTCATTTTCTCGTGCCCAAATCCTTCATCATCAGATACTCATCCACTCCCGGAGCGAAAAGGCTCGGAATAGTCCCGACTCGAGTATATCCGTTTTTCTCGTAGTATCCCTTCGCCTTACGATTTTTCTTCCCAAGAAGGAGAAAGACTTTCTTAAAGAAGGGATAGTCATTATCTCGGGAGATTCTCTTTTCCGCGTCCTTCAGCAATTTCGTACCGATACCGCCTCCCCTCAAATCGCTTCTGACGGCGATGAGATGGATGTACGCGAAGATGTTGAAGGTTCCATTCATCACTATCCTGTAGAAGCCGACGACCTCACCGTCCTTGTTCTTGGCTACGATGAGTTCCTTCTTCCTCGCCGCCTCCTTGAGGATTGGCTCGGCTACTTCCCGCGAGAAATACTCTTCCCCGAGGTATGAATCGAGGAGTATCTCCAACGAGGGGAGAACATCACTCTTGGTCGCTTCCTCGATTTTCATCGAATCTTTCACTGCTCGCTCCTTTGCCATATCCCCTATTCTTTAAACAATACCGCGATTTCCTATCGAGTTTTCAAGCCGTCGATCACGACCAAGATAAGATTTTCTCGAACCTTCTTTTCGCCGGGCGCGTGAAAATCGAAAACCTTCCATCGCGTGCGATCCGAGCCCCGGCGAGAGCGTAGTCGCTTTCGTCGATTTCCTGTATCCTGGTGTCCTCGCCGAGAAGGACATTCCGATGCTTCGCGATTTCCTGAATCAATCCACAGCCCAACGCCGGGACCTCATCCTCAAGGGATCCATATCCCGCACCATCCTCTTCCTCGCCGTGCCCACCCTGATGCTCGGGGGGGTCCAGGCCCTCATGCCCCTCATGGACGGCCTCTTCATCAACAACGTTGCCGGGACCCTGGTCGCGAGCGCGGTCACCTTCAGCGAGCCGGTGGTCAACATGATGACCTCCTTCGCCCAGGGCCTGAGCGTGGCCGCCATGGCCATCATCGGCCAGCTGAACGGCCGGGGCAGCTTCGCGGACTCGAGGCGAACCGCCACGCAGATCGTGGTCGTCGGCTCGATCCTCGGCTGTCTGTCGGCCCCCCTCCTCCTCCTGGCCGCCTTGGCCGTCTCGCGCTCGGTCAATCCCCAGATAGCCCGCAACGTCTTCCTCTACCTCTCCCTCAACGCCCTGGTCCTGCCCTTCGCCTTCATGGAGTCGATCTACAACGGGATCAAGAACGCGAACGGCAAGCCCGAGGCCCCCTTCATCCGCATGATCCTCATGCTCGGCCTGAAGATCCTCTTCAACATCCTCTTCATTTACTGGCTCCGGCTGGGAATCGTCGGCTGCGCGCTATCATCCCTCATGGCGAACGTCCTGATCACCGTCTGGATGTTCCACGAGCTCTTCGTCAAGCGCGGTTCGGATCGCCTCGAGCTCAAAGGCTTCCATTTCGATGTCTCGATCGTCAAGCAGCTCGGGCGGATCGGCTTGCCCGCCATGCTCAACTCCTTCATGCTCAACCTGGGCTTTTACCTCATCAACACCGAGACGCAGAAATACGGGCCCATAGTCCTCAACGGGCAGGGCATCGCGAACAACATCACGGCCGTGTGCTTCAACCTGCCGGGGGCCTTCGGCTCGGCGGTGACCACGATGGTCAGCATGAACGTCGGCGCGGGCTTCCCCGCCAAGGCCAAGCGATCCTGCGTAGCCGGATGCCTCATCAGCGCCTTCACCGCCGTCGTGGTGATCGCGATCGTCGTGCCGCTCTCCTCGCACCTGACGACGCTCTTCACCCGGCAGGCCGAGGTCCTCGAGATAGCGGACCGGGCGCTCCACATCTACACTTATTCCGTCGTCGGCTTCGGCCTCTGCATGACCGTCCAGGGCGCCTTCATCGGGCTCGGGCGCACCAAGGTGCCGCTCATGCTCGGCGTCCTCCGCATCTGGTTCTTCAGGTACGTCTTCATCCTCGCGACCGAGCGGGCCCTGCAGTACTACGCGATATTCTGGGGCAATCTCTTCTCGAACTACTGCGCGGCCCTCCTCGCCATCATCCTCCTGTCCCGGGTCGAGTGGGTCTCCGTCATGGATACCAGGAAGAAGGTCGCTCCCCTCGAGGCCTAGCCGAGGGACTTCGCGGTCGCGGGGCCCCGGACGAGGGAGAAGCAGGCCGCGATCGCGCAGAGCGCGACCGAGACCGCGAAGGCGTTGCGCACGCCGAGGACGAAGGCCGCCTGGGGCCCGGCCCCGAGGGCCGAGCTCGTCCCGATAAAGAGCTCCATCATGACGCTGCGGGGCAGGCTCGCGGCGGCGACGGCCAGGGCGAGGGCGAAACTCGTGACCATGCCGGTCTGCCTCAGCGTCGCCAGGGCGGCCGAGGCGATGCCGAGGCGGTTCCTCGGCGCGCCGTTCATGGCCGCGCTCGTGTTCGGCGCCCAGAAGAGGCCTCCCCCGATCCCCAGGAGGACGAGCCCGACGGCGATGGCGCCGTAGGAAGTCGTCGGGGAGAGCGTGAAGATGAACCACAGGAGGGCGGCTCCCTGGAAGACGAGACCGAGGGTCGCGGGCAGCCTCGCGCCCACCCGGTCCGAGACGATGCCGCTGACGGGACCCACCACGGCGGAGACCGCCGACAGGGGTATGAGGAGGAGGGCCGCGGCGAGGGGGTCGTAGCCGCGGACCACCTGGAGGTAGAAGGTCACGAGGAAGTTGACCGCGAACATGGCCAGGGACTGGAGCATGGCCGCGAGGACGGAGAAGCTGAAGACGCGATCGCCGAAGAGAGAGAGGTCGAGGACCGGGGAGGAGGCCCGCCTCTCCCGGACCAAGAAGGCCGCGGACATGGCGGCGAAGAGCGCGAAGAGGGAGAGGATGGGCCAGGAGCCGAAACCGAGCTCGATGCCGCGGGTGAGGGCGAAGAGGAGGGCGACGAGACCGACGCTGAAGGTCGCCGCCCCGAAGGCGTCGAAGCGCTCGCGCGCGACCCGCGGCGTCAACTCCTTGAGGGCGACGTAGCCCCACAGGCTGCCGAGGATCCCGATGGGGACGTTGATGTAGAAGATCCAGCGCCAGCTCGCCAGGGACAGGATGAAGCCGCCGAGGAGGGGACCGGCTATGCCGCCGAGCGCCCAGGTTATGCCGTTGATGCCAAGCGCGCGGCCGCGCTCGTTGGGAGGGAAGACCTCGGTGATTATCGCCGCGCTGTTGACCATCATGAGGGCGGCGCCCGAGCCCTGGACGAGGCGCGAGAGGATGAGCTGCGTCGCGCTCAGCGAGAGGCCGCAGAGGGCCGAGCCCATGGTGAAGATCACGAAACCGAGGTTGTAGAGCTTGGTGCGGCCGAACATGTCGGCGATGCGCCCGAAGGTGAGGAGGAGGACCGTGCTGACCAGGATGTAGGCCATGATGACCCAGACCATCTCGACCAGACTCGCGCCCAGCCTCTGCATCATCTGCGGCAGCGCCAGGACGACGATGGTGCTGTCGATAGCCGACATCAGCGCCCCGATAGTCGTCACGCTCAGGGCTATCCACTTGTATTCGATCTTATGCTTCATCGGACCTCGGTAGGATGCCCGAGGAACGTACCATATTCCACAAAGGATGGTCTATCGATACAATCGCCGGATGCGCGCGGATCTCGGGCCCCTCGCCTTCGCCCTCCTCGTCCTCGTCGGCGGAGCCGCCGGCTTCGTCGACAGCATTGCCGGGGGCGGAGGCATGATCACGCTGCCGGCCCTCCTGGCGGCCGGGCTCCCGCCCCACCTCGCCCTGGGCACCAACAAGCTCCAGTCCAGCTTCGGCAGCCTCACCGCCGCGCTCCGCTACCGGGCCGCGGGCATAGTCCGCTTCCGAGACATGGTGCCCGGCATCGCGGCGACGGCCGCGGGCGCCTGCGCCGGCTCGCTCGCGGTGGGCGCAATGGACTCGAGGCTGCTCCGCATCCTCATTCCGATCCTTCTCGTCGCGATCTTGGCCTTCCTGGCGATCAGGCCGCGCTTCGGGCTCCAGCAGGGGGCGAGAAAAGTGGGCTGGCTGCCCTTCTGGATCGTCGCCGGCCTGGCTCTCGGGTTCTACGACGGCTTCTTCGGGCCGGGGACGGGCACCTTCTGGGCTATGGCCCTCGTCGGGCTCGTCGGGCTCGACATGCGCGGGGCGACGGCCCACACCAAGGTGGTGAACTTCGCGAGCAACATCGTCGCCCTCGCGATCTTCCTCGCCGCCGGCTCGGTCCTCGCGCCGATCGGCGTCGCGATGGGCCTGGCCGAGACCGCAGGTGCCCTGGCGGGCAGCCGACTCGTGCTCCGCAGGGGGGCCGTCTTCGTCCGCGCGATGACCCTGGGGGTGACGGCGGCCATGGTCCTCTACATCGTGCTGCGCTATTGGATCAGGACGCCCTCCGGCTGATTCCCCTTCCGATCGTCCAAGAGCGCGCCGAGCCAATCCGAGATGTCGGCGATGCACTCCTGCCGGATCTCGTGGCCCATGGGATACTCTCGGTAGGACAGCTCCACGGGGAAGAGGGAGAGCCGGTCCCTGATCTCCCTCGCGTAGCGGATGGGGAGTATCTCGTCGCGGACTCCGTGGCTGACGAATATCGGCAAGCCCTCGAGCCGATCGGGCGCGGCCATGATCGGCAGCAGCTCGGGCAGGAGTCTGCCGCTCGCGGCCACCACGCCCGCTATCTTCTCCGGAGCGGTGAGGGCCGCGCCGAGGCTCATCATCGTGCCCTGGCTGAAGCCGAAGAGGTAGACCCGGCCGGCGTCGACACGATAGGCTTCCACCGCTTCGTCGACGAAGCCGAGGAGGAGGCGCCGGCTCGCTTCGGCTTCGTCCGGCGGCTTCGCCGATCCGTCGGGAGCGAAGCGGGGCCGGAACCAGGCGTAGCCGCCCCCCTCCAAGGCGTAGGGGGCTCGGACGCTCACGAAGAAGAAGCGGCCGTCCAGCTTGTTGGCGAGGAAGTAGAGCGATTTCTCGTCTCCGCCGAGGCCGTGGACGAGGAGCATGAGGGGTGGCGCGCCGCTCGAGGCCAGCGTCGGTTCCTTGATCCGATGTACGAGGGAAAGGCCGTTCTGCATGATTGAGAGGATAATTAGCTTCAACAAACGAGTAAAGCGCGGGCTGTCGATGCTCCACTTCCCGGCAAGCTTCGCGAAGGGCATTTCCGACTGAGGATTTTTCGTTTTCAGCTCAAAACTTTTCGTTTTCAATTCAATACGTTTCGTTTTCAGCTGAAAACATTCCATTCTCAGTCTCAAATTCCGCCACCAATAGCTTTATCCACTTCCATGCGCCTCAGTATCTTTTTGTTCTGAAAGATTGTTTATTGGACAACAACTATGGAAACACGACATTGGGCAGTCATCCTCCTGGCGCTGACCATAGCCGCGGGCGGGGCTTGGGCCGAGGAAGCGGGTAGCTATACAGGAAGCCTCTGGGCCTTCCTGGACTCGAAACAGGCTCTCGAGGCGGCGGCCGGCATCAGTCCTTCCGCCTATCCCGACAGCGACGCGGCGGTCGTGGACGAGAGGATCCTGCGGGTCTATCGCGCAGACGGCCGGGGAGAGTTCCAGGACGAGAGCTACGCCAAGGTCCTGACCGAGAAGGGCAAGCGGCGCGAGCGCACTATCGCCTTGAGCTTCATGCTGCCCTACTCGAGGGTGGAAGTGCTCAGGCTCGAGATCTTCAAGCCCGGCGGCGCGGTCGTCCCGGTCGACGTCGCCGCCAACTCGAAGGAGACAATCGACGACAGCCAGATGGCGTCCAACATCTACGACCCCAATCTGCGTCTGCTCCGGGTAAACATACCCCAGCTGGAGGTCGGCGACGTCATCCACGCGATCACGAGGGTGACGACCGATCGCCCGATCATGCCCGGTCAGATGGCGGACGAGAGCCTCTTCGAGGGGGACGGGTACATCCGCCATCTCGTGTACGAAATCCACGCTCCCGAGGGCCGTCCCCTCCTGCGGACGGCGCTTCGCGACGAAATCCCCGGCAAAGTCGAGTACAGCCGGAGGCCGGATTCGGAAGGGGGCCTCATCCACCGTTGGGAAGTCGCCGACGTGCCGCGGATCTTCGAGGAGCCGAGCCAGCCGCCCTACGACGAAGTGCTGCAGCGGCTGCACGTCAGCACCGCGACGAGCTGGCGCGAGGTCTCCGCGTGGTACTGGAACCTGAGTCTGCCCCACTTGAACGCGGTCGACGACCAGATGGAGGCCGAGGTGCGAGCCTTGACGGCCGGAGCCGGCTCCGAGGACGAGAAGATCAAGGCCCTCTTCTATTACGTGTCCAAGAGTATCCGCTACCTTGGCCTGACGCCCGAGAAGGACCGACCGGGCTTCGAGCCGCACGACGTCAAGACCACCTTCGAGAAGAAGTACGGCGTCTGCCGCGACAAGGCTGGTCTCCTCGTGGAGATGCTCCGCCTGGCGGGGCTCGAGGCCTACCCGGTCCTCCTCAATCTAGGGGCGAAGAGGGACGCCCAGGTGCCGGACACCTTCTTCGACCACGCCATCGTCGCCGTCCAGTCGCCACAGGGCGGCTACGAGCTCATGGACCCGACCGACGAAAACACCAGGGAGCTCCTGCCCTATTACGACGACGATCGGAGCTACCTGGTCTGCCGCCCCGAAGGCGAGGACCTCAAGCTCAGCCCCGTTCAGTCTCCCGAGGCGAACATGATGCGCATCCGGACCACGGGGACCTTGGCGGCCTCGGGCGACCTGGACGCGACTTCGACGCTGTCCTTCGAGGGCCTCAACGACGACGCCTACCGCAACGCATTCGCCCGCATGAAGCCGGACGACGAGCGGCGATTCTTCGAGACGCGGCTGCGGCAGGCGATACCGGGCGCGCGGGTGAAATCGCTCGCGCTGACGCCGGCGAACATGCTCGACATGTCCTCGGGCCTCGAAGCCGTGCTCGAGTTCTCGGCGAGCGGCCTTACCGCCTCGGGAGGCGGCACTTCGGTGCTGAGCGTGCCCTGGATCGGCAGGGCCTTCGGCGTGGTCAACTTCCTCCTCGACGGGGCCGGGCTGGAAAAGCGGAAGTACCCCATGGAGACGCGGGCCGCCTGCGGGCTCGAGGAAGAGGTCTCGCTCAAGCTGGACTCGGGCTTCGCCGGGACGGTTTCGCTGCCCAGCTGCCCGCCGGTTGACGACGAGACCCTGTCCTACCGGCAGACTTACGCCGCCCATGACGGGAGTCTCGACTGCTCCCGAGCCTTCGAGCTCAAAGGAGTGGAGTTCTCGCCCGCCCAATACCTCAACCTGAAGCGAACCCTGAAGTCGATGGAGTACGATGGCAGGAAGGCCCCGCTCTTGGCCCTCGCCGCCGGGGCCTCGACCCCGGCTCCCCCCGAGCCCGAGGTCGCCAAGGCCCCCCCGGTGGATTCGAATGCGCAGATCCTGTACAGCCGCGCCAAACTCGACGCGGTCGACGGCCATAACTGGCTCTTCAAGGTCGACTATTCCAAACGGATCCTGACCTACGAAGGCAAGGTCCGCGAGGCGGAAATCAAGCTGAACTACAATCCGGCCTGCGAAGATGTCGAACTGACCCGCGGCGTCGTGGTCTCGAAGGGCGGAGCGCGCCAGGAGATCTCGGCCGACGAGATCAACATCATGGACGAGGGCTGGAACGCCTCGGCCAAACGCTACACGGGAGGCAAGGTCCTCGTCGCCAACCTTCCCGGCGTCGACATCGGCTCGACCATCGAGGTGGCTTTCCAGATCCGCGTCCACGACAGGCCCTTCCTCGCCGGATTCGAGTCCTTCCAGGGACCTAACCGGGTGGACCACAAGACCTTCGAGCTCGACGCGCCAGCCGACCTGAAGGTATCGGAGAGGGTCGAAGGCCCTCCCGGCCTGATCGCCGAGACCGACCGGAGCGGCGAGGGACGCCGAAGCTACAGCTGGCGGGCCGACGATGTCGGCGCCCTCCCCACCGAGGGCGATCTGCCGCCGCTCTGGGTCTACGGGTCCGGGGTCAACTACTTCGCGGGCGATCTGGGCGCCGAGCTCCGGGACCTGAGCGACGCCATGGTCCTGCGCGCCTCCCGCGGCAAAGAGGCCGCGCGGAAGGCCGCCGAGCTGATCGGCCCGTCCACGACGAGGCTGGAGGCGGTCGAGGCCATACGCGATTTCGTGGCCTCCTCGATCCGGCCGGCCGGCCCCTCCTTCGCCGATCTTCCCTTGAGCGAGCTCTCCGACGCGGACAGGACGCTGACCGACGGCTACGGTCACGCCGCGGACCGCGCCATCCTCCTGTACGCCATGCTCGGGGCCGCGGGCTTCGATCCGGATTTCGTGCTCGCGTCCCGCCTGCCTCCCATCGCCGCGATAGACGAGGTCCTTCAGAGCTCGCCCATGCCCGAGGAGTTCGAGAGGCCGCTGGTGCGGGTCGCGGTGGACGGCCAGGCCTATTACCTGAACGACAGCGACCAATACGCGCGCCTGGGCTCGACCTCGAGCGAAGGCTGTCTAGGCCTGGACCTCGCGACCCAGGCGCGCGAGGTCATCCGCGCCGCCCCGGGCTGCGAGAGCCGGGAGGAGAGGGACTATACGCTCTCGATCTCGGACGACGGCAGCGCCCGGCTCGGCGTCGCCACCCGCTATTACGGGGAAAGCTACGACAGGAAGCGCCGCTACTTCGCCGAGCTCCCGCCCGAAGAGAGGCAGCGCTACTTCCAGGAGATCGTCTCGAGGCTCGCCCAGGGCGCCCGGCCGGAGGGCGGCCTCACGAGCGACTTCGCGAGCTACCCCGGTCTCGAGCAGTACACCGTCGACCTGGACAACTACGCCGTGGCCGACGGCAAGTACCTCTGCTTCGACCTGCCCTTCGCCCCCTCGCTCCTCGACGCGGGGGGCGACCGGCGGACCCTGCCCTACTTCATCTCCCGGCGCGGCGACCGGACGATCAGGGTCTCCGTCGACCTGCCTCCGGGCTTCCGGCATCCGATCATCGCGCCGCAGGCCGCGGAGCTGGAGCTCCCCGACGGCGGTGGCAGGGCCCTGGTCGTCGACCGGGCGAGGACCGGCGGCTTCGAGCTCAGCTACGAGCTCGATTCCGAGCCCGCCATCATCGGGCCCGAGGACTATGCCGCCCTGCTCGGGGTGGAGTCCGCCCTAGGCCGGAAGTCCTCCCGGACCTTCCTCGTCGAGGGGGACTGAGCCGCCCCCGCGGCGACGCGTCGGATTCCGTAATCATATCGTAAGGAATTCTACAGGTAGTCGTAAGGGGAAGTCGGTATCATAGCCGCTGTCGGAAAGCGAGATCCGACCGGGAGGCCGCGTATGATACGATTCCTCGGCGCAGGCGAAAGCGCGGCATGAACTCTCTGCGCGACGCCGAAATCCGGATATTCAACAAGGTCAATCCGGCGGTCCGCTTCTCGGTCTCGCGCTTCGTCTTCGCGATCGGCATCTTCGTCGCCATCGTGGTCTTCGGCTTCGTCTCGATCGGCGGGCTGGGCGTGGATCAGCTTCCCACGATGAACATTCCCGTCGGCTGCGGCAGCGCGACGCCTCCATCATCCAGGCCATCCAGGCCGATCGCTGGGTCACCGACGTCTCGTCGAGCCTCTCCGACATCTCGCTCGAGAACGACTTCTACCCGAGCCCCACGAAGCTCAGGGGCACGGGCATGAGCCCTGCCGCGGTCGGCGCGGCCCTGCAGATAGCCACGTCGGGAGTCCAGGCCTCGACGGTCCAGATCGGCGGTGCGAGCTATCCCATCGAGGTGATGGTCGACCCCGTCCGTCTCGCCGACGGTCAGTCCCTCCTCGACCTGCCGATCTACTCCCCCCTGCTGCGGACCAACCTCCAGGCCGGGCAGCTCGGCAGCTTCACGCTCAACGCGTCGCCGACGAGCATGACCCGCTACAACCGCATCTATTTCGCCCAGTACACGATCGACCTGACGCCGGACGCACCTCCGCAGCTCACCGTGCAGAAGCAGCTCGAGAGGGAGCTCGAGACCAGAGGACTGCTCACGGACGATCTCCAGCTGATCACCAACAGCAGCACCAGCTCGGCGGCCCTCGCCCAGCAGCTCGAGACCCAGGCCCCCATGGCCTTCCTCCTCGCGCTCTTCCTCGCCTACCTCGTCATGGGCGCCCAGTTCAACTCATGGCGCTACCCGATCTACCTCCTCTTGCCCGTGCCCCTCGCCCTCGTCGGCGCCCTCCTGATGGTCTTCGTCAAGGGCAGCGGGCTCGACGTCTTCGGCCTCCTGGGCATGCTGATGCTCATCGGCCTGTCGGCCAAGAACGCGATCCTCTACCTCGACTTCGTCGTCGAGCGGCTCGGCAAGATGCCCTTCATCGACGCCCTCGTCGAGTCGGGAAGGCTCAGGTTCAGGCCCATAGTAATGACCACGCTGACCGTCCTCGTGACGAGCTTCCCCCTCATCCTGGGCGGCGGCCAGGGCTCGGAGTTCGGTCAGGTCCTCGGCGTCGTGACCTTCGGGGGCGTCATCTTCTCCGCTGTCCTCACCTTCTTCGTGGTCCCCGCAGCCTTCTATCTCTTCGAGCGGAAGCGTGTGGAGGCGGCCGAGCCGACCGAGGAGCCGGTCGTCGTCGAATCGGGCGCCCGGGAGGAGCTCGAGCTCTCGACCTGAGGCCGCGGGTCCGGGGATTATTCGCGGACGACGCGCCGCAAAAGCAGTAAATTCTCCTCGGCCGGAGGGAATGCGCAATGACTCTTCGTCGGGCGGCTCTCGCTCTTCTCCTGTCCATCCTGGCATCCCTGGCGGGGCTCTCCGCCCAAGTCGTCACGCTCCGGATAGCCGCGAACGTGCCGGCGAACAGCCCCTGGGACCTGGGCCTCAAGCGTCTGGCGGTCGAGTTCGACCGGGTATCCGGCGGCCGTGTGAGGATCGTCTTCCCGCCGAGCGCCCACGTCTCCTCCGAGGAGGACATGCTCCAGCAGATGAGGCTGGGCACCGACGGAGCCCTGATCTCGTCGCAGGGCCTGGCCCAGGTCTACCCCGACAGCCTCGCGCTCTCGATGCCCAGCTTCATCGCCGACGACGAGGAATTCGACGCGGTCCTCAAGGCCGTGGGGCCCCTGATCGACTCGAAGCTGGCGGGCCGCTACGTCGTCCTTGCCCTGTCGAAGGGCGGATGGGTCAGGTACTTCTCGCGTTCGCCCATCGTCTACCCTTCCGACCTCGCCGGGCTCCGCGTATCCCTGGACCAGGGCAACGACAGCGAGAGCCGGCTCCTCCAGAGCGTCGGCTCGAGACTGGTCCCGGGCTCGATATCGGATTTTCTCCTCCAGATCAACACCAACGAAGTGGATGCCGTCTGCGAGAGCCCCATATACATCGCGACCCTGTGGTTCCAGCTCCGCGGCAAGATCTCCTACATGAGCTCCTTCAAGGTCGCGCCCTTCATCGGCGCGATGATCGTCAACCAGAGCAGCTGGGAAAGAGTCCCCGCCGACCTGAGGCCCGCGCTGCGGCGGACGGTCCAGGACATAGCCGACAGGACCGGCCTCGACAGCGCGAAGCTCGAGGAGGAGGCGATCGCCTCGCTCGACGGGATCAGGATTCCGCCCGAGCCCCCCGACGCCGCCGCGAAGTGGGCCAAGATAATCGCCGAGAGGCGCGACGGCCTCATCGCCCGGATGTTTTCGCCCGACATCCTCGATACAATGGACGCTGCCCTGGCCGAGGTCCGCGATCGCAGGCGGGATTAGGATCCGTTCGAACAATCCGAGGAGGCGCCATGTCGGTCATCATCGCCATCGTCGACGGAATGGGGGGGGGAATCGGTGCGCAGCTCGCCGAGCGAGTCAAGAAGGAAGGCTTCGCGGGGACGACCCTCGTCGCGCTCGGGACCAACGGGACCGCCACCCAGCGCATGATAGAGGCCGGCGCCGAGCGCGGAGCCTCGGGGGAGAACGCGATCCGCGTCTCCGTCGGCCTCGCCGACTACGTCCTCGGCCCGCTCGGCATCATCCTGCCGAACGCGATGATGGGCGAGCTGACGCCGGCCATGGCCGAGGCCATATTCGCCTCGCGCGCCAGGAAGATCCTCCTTCCCCTGGCCCAGTCCCATGTGTCCATCGTCGGCCTGTCCCAGCTCAACGTCGGCGAGCTCATCGACGAGGCCATGGCCGTCCTGTCGCGCGCGCTGCGGGGCCAAAGCTGAGCTCGGGTTGACCCTCCATCCCGCCGCCCTTATACTGGCGGCGTCGGCACGAAGCCGACCCGAGGCGGCCGGGCGGATCCGGTCGCGGCCGCAGAGCTATTCCGACCGATACTCGCCCTCGACGGGCTGATAGGGAGCCGAACTCCTCGTCGTCCACAAGGAGAGCGAATGCACATCCCCGATAACTACCTCGGCCCCGCGACCTGCGCGATAATGGGGGCCGCTGTCCTGCCGGCCTGGGTCCTCTCGGCCAGGAAGGTCACCAGGGAGCTTTCCAGGGAAAGGATCCCCCTTCTCGGGATAGGCGCAGCGTTTTCCTTCCTTATAATGATGCTCAACGTGCCCGTGCCGGGCGGAACCACGGCCCACGCGGTCGGCGGCACCCTCCTCGCTGTCCTTTTGGGGCCCTGGGCCGCCTGCATATCGATCAGCACCGCCTTGCTCATCCAGGCCCTCGTCTTCGGCGACGGCGGCATCCTCTCCTTCGGCGCCAACTGCTTCAACATGGCCTTCGTCATTCCCTTCTTCGGCTACTTCATCTACAAAATCGCGAAGGACAGGGTCCGCTCCAGACGCGGCGAGTATATCGGCCTCGCGATCGCGTCCTATGCGGGGATAAACCTCGCCGCCCTCTGCGCCGCGATCGAGTTCGGGCTCCAGCCCCTGGTGGCCAGGGACGCCGCCGGTCTGCCCCTCTATTCCCCCTACCCTCTCTCGGTGTCGATCCCGGCCATGACCATCCCCCACCTCGCGGTGGCTGGCGTCGTCGAGGCGGCCTTCACCGTCGCGATCTTCGCCTTCGTCGCGAAGGCCTCTCCGGGGGCGATCTATATCGGCTCTCCCGCGAGGACCAAGCCTCTCTACGCCCTGATCGTCGCGCTCGTCCTGGCCTCGCCAATTGGCCTCCTCGCGGCGGGCTCGGCCTGGGGCGAGTGGGGCCCCGGCGAGATAAAAAGCGTCGTGATCGGAGGCAAGAGCCTCGGCTTCGTGCCGGCGGGCATGGACAGGGGCTTCCATTTCCCGGCGCCGATTCCGGATTACGGTCTGAAGGGGTTTCCCGGCATCTTCGGCTATGCGCTGTCGGCCCTGCTCGGCGTCGCGATCTTCATCATCGCCTACAAGCTCTTCGGCCTCCTCAAGAAGGGCAAGAAGGAGGATGCGGTGAAGGCGGGAGCGTAGCGCCCTGAGCACGAGAGGGATCCCGACCTGGCTCGCGGCCCGCGAGCGCTACGAGCCACGCTCCGACAGAGGGCGCTATCTCGAGAAGAGCCTTCTCTCTATCCTCGGCGTCCTCGCCGCCCTCCGGGAGGCGCCGCCAGGGCGGAAGGAGGGGGAAAGGCTCAGCCCGGCCCTGAGGCTCGCCTCGACCTTCCTCGTCATCCTCCTCGTCTCGCTTTCGCGGGGCTGGCTCTTTCTCGAGGCGGCGGCCGCCTTCGAGCTCGGCTGCCTCTGCCTGCTCCGAGCCGAGACCATCGCGCGGGTCCTCCGCCGCGTCCTCGCGGCCGGGCTCTTCGCGCTCGCGATCTTCCTGCCCGCGTTCCTGCTGGGCCGCGGTTCCAACCTCCTCCTCGTCTTCGCGAAGGTGCTGCTGGCGGCGCTCGCGGCGGCCATCTTCTCCTCTGCGACGGGCTGGCCTTCGATGGCCGCGGCCTTCTCGACCCTGCGCGTCCCCGATATCTTCGTGATGACCCTCGACATGACGGTCAAGTACATCTCCCTCCTCGGGGACCTCCTCTCGGAGATGCTCTGCGCGTTGAAGCTGCGCTCCGTCGGCCGCGACGGCCGAAAGATGTCTTCCCTGGCGGGCCTGGCCGGGACCCTCTTCCTCAAGTCCAAGGACGCCGCCGTGGCGCAGTACCAGGCCATGGAGTGCCGCTGCTTCGACGGGAAATACGCAGTATCATGCCGACCGGGCCTGGGCTGGCGGGACGCCGTCTTCGTCGCGGCCGACCTGGCGATCCTCGCCGCCTTCATCGCCTTCGGAAGGGGTCGATGATCGAGCTCCGCGACGTCGGCTTCGCCTACCCCGAGGCCGTCGTCCTGCGCGGGATCCGCCTCCGCATCGAGGCGGGGGAATCGGTCGCGGTCATCGGGCCCAACGGCTCGGGCAAATCGACCCTCCTCAGGCTGATCTGCGGCCTCGCGAGCTCCTTCACGGGCAGCTACGATTTCGACGGCGAGGCGATGACGGCGGCCCGGCTTTCCGACGCGCGCTTTTCCAAGGCCTTCCACCGCCGGGCGGGGCTCCTCTTCCAGGACTCGGACGCCCAGCTCTTCTGCGGCTCCGTCTACGACGAGATCGCCTTCGGCCCGCGCCAGATGGGGCTCTGCGAGTCCGAGATCGGCGAGAGGGTCGCCGACCTCGTCGGGCTCTTCGGCCTCGAGCGCCTCGAATCGCGGGTGCCCTACCGCCTGAGCGGCGGCGAGAAGCGCAAGGTGGCCCTCGCCAGCGTGCTGTCCCTCAACCCCGAGATCCTCTGTCTCGACGAGCCCATGGGCGGTCTCGACCCGAAGACGAAGCGCTCGCTGCGCGACCTCATCGCTGAGCTCAACGCGGCGGGCAAGACGATCATCTGCGCGACCCACGACTTCGAGTACGTGGGCGGTCTGTTCAGGCGGGCCGTGGCGATCTCGCGCGAAGGCCGGATCGCGCGCGACGGACCCTACGACGAGATCATCGAGGACCGGGATTTCCTGGAGTCCATGAATATCCTATGAAGGCGGGAACCATGACCATCGAGACCAAGCGCGAGCGCCTCGGCGAGATCATCCGGGGCTACGGGAAGGCGGCCGTGGCCTTCTCTGGCGGGGTGGACAGCTCCTTTCTCTGCGCCGCGGCCCGCGAGGAGCTCGGCGAGGGCGCCCTGGCCATCACGATAGTCTCCCCGATGCTGCCCAAGAGCGAGCTCGAGGACGCTAGGAAGGTGGCCGGCCTCGTCGGGATACGCCACATCCTGGTCGAGGCAGAGGACATAGAGGAGGAGGTCGCGGCCAATCCGAAGGACCGCTGCTACCACTGCAAGCGGCGCGAGTTCGGCGCGATCGCCGGCGCCGCGCGCGAGGCGGGCGTCGAGATCGTCCTCGACGGAAGCAACCTCGACGACGAGGGCGACTACAGGCCCGGCATGCGGGCCGTCTCGGAGCTCGGCGTCGCCAGTCCGCTGCGGGAGGCCGGCCTGACGAAGGAGGAGATCCGCGAGCTCTCGCGCCGCCTGGGACTCCCGACCTCGGACAAGCCCGCCTTCGCCTGCCTCGCCTCGCGCATACCCTACGGCGAGCGCATCGACGCGGCCAAGCTGGCGCGGGTGGAGCGGGCCGAGGACTACCTGCGCTCGCTCGGATTCAGGCAGTTCCGCGTCCGCAGCCACGGAGACCTGGCCCGCATCGAGGTGGACCCGGGGGAGAGGCCGAAACTCTTCTCCGAGGAGAGGCTCGACGCGATGGCCGCCGAGTTCGAGTCCTTCGGCTTCCTCTATTCCTGTCTGGACCTCGGAGGCTACCGTCGCGGCAGCCTCAACAGGGCCATCGGCGAGGAGAGGGCCTGAGCGATGGCCACTACCGAAAAGGTGCTCTACTTCGACTGCTTCTCGGGCATCTCCGGCGACATGACCCTCGCCGCCCTCGTCGACCTCGGCGTCCCCGAGGAGCACCTCGGGGCCGAGCTCCGGAAGCTCGGCCTGCCCGGCTGGAGACTGCGCTTCTCGCCGGGCTCGAAGAACGGCATCGGCGGCACGAGGGCCGACGTCGACCTCCTCCCCGTCGCCGCGAAGCCGGGCCGCCTCGCGATGAACCCGGGCGCCGGCGCCCACGACCATCGCGCCTATCGCGACATCAAGGCGATGATCGAGGGGAGCGGCCTCCCCGCCGGGACGAAGGATCTGGCCCTCGCCGTCTTCGGCAGGCTCGCCGAGGCAGAGGCGAAGGTGCACGGCGGAAAGGTCGAGGAGGTGAGCTTCCACGAAGTCGGCGCCGTCGACTCGATCGTGGACATCGTGGGGGCGGCGATCGGTCTCGAGTACCTCGCGCCCGACCGGGTCCTCTGCTCGCGCGTCGAGCTCGGCGGGGGCTTCGTGAAGTGCCGGCACGGCCTCATTCCCGTGCCCGCGCCGGCCGTGGTCGAGATCCTCAAGGGCGTCCCGGTGAAAAGCGGAGCCGCGCAGATGGAGACGACGACCCCGACCGGGGCGGCCATCCTCGCGGCCCGCGTCGACGAGTTCACGGACGACAAGCGTTTCGCGATCCGCAGGACCGCCTACGGTATCGGGCACCGCGACGCCGAGATCCCGAACGTCCTCAGGCTCATCCTCGGCGAGCGCGAGCCCGTCGACCCGTCCGACTCCGCGCTGCCCCCCTCCGCCCGGGGCGTCGTCCTCGAGTGCAACATCGACGACATGAGCCCCGAGCTCCACGGCTATCTCTTCGAGAGACTCCTCGCCTCCGGGGCGGACGACGTCTGGCTCACCCCCATCGTCATGAAAAAATCGCGCCCCGCCGTCACGCTCTCGGTCCTCTGCCCGCCGGAGGCCGAGGCGAGGCTCGCCCTCCTCGTGGTCCGCGAGACCTCCACCTTCGGCTTCAGGCGCTACGCGGTCGACAAGACCGCGCTGGAGCGGAGCGTCGCGACCGCCGAGACGAGCCTCGGCCCGGTCCGCGTCAAGACGGCCTACCTCGGCGGCGCGGCTCTCAAGTCCAAGCCCGAGTACGAGGACCTCCGCCGGATCGCCGAAGAGACGGGGCTGAGCCTCCGCGAGACCCAGGAGAGAGTCCTCCGCGAGATCGGCTCGGCCGGGGGGAAGGGCGAATGAAAAGCGCCGAGCTCGCCTCGATCCTCGATCGCTACAAGGCCGGGGCCCTCGATCTCGACGCGGCCCTCGCCGAGCTCGGCGGCGTCCCCTCGAGGGAGCTCGGCTTCGCGATCCTCGACGAGCAGCGCCAGGCGAGACAGGGCTATCCCGAAGTGGTGTACGCGGAGGGGAAGAGCCCCGAGCAGTTCAAGGCCATCGTCGGCGAGCTCTTCGAGCGGGGCTCGCCCCTCCTCGCGACGCGCGCGGGAGCGGAGCACTTCGAGGCGCTGCGCGGCCTGTCCGCCGAGTTCGTCTACGATCCGCTGTCGCGCACCATCTCCGCCCACCGCGGTCCCCCGCCGCCCCCGGACTCCCCCTATATCGCCGTCGTCACGGCGGGGACCTCGGACATCCCCGTCGCCGAGGAGGCCGCGGTCACGGCGGAAGTGTTCGGGAACCGCGTCGAGCGCGTCTACGACGTGGGAGTCGCCGGCATTCACCGGCTCTTCGCGAGGCTGGACCTCATCCGGGGAGCCGGGGCGATCGTCGCCGTCGCGGGGATGGAGGGAGCCCTCGGGAGCGTGCTCGGCGGCCTCGTGGCGGTCCCGGTGATCGCCGTGCCCACGAGCGTCGGCTACGGAGCCAGCTTCGGCGGGATCGCGGCCCTCCTCACGATGCTCAACAGCTGCGCGGCTGGAGTCTCGGTCGTCAACATCGACAACGGCTTCGGCGCGGGCTACGTGGCGAGCATGATCAACAAGGGACCAAAGGGGGGACTCGCGCTGATTTAGTTCGCGAAGCGTCGGCCGCTCCATCGGCATCGCCCGCGGCTCGTCCTTCTGTCCCTTATATTCCCTCTGTTCTATTCGTGCCTATGAATGCTCCAGCCCATGTAGCGTTCGACCGTTTCCTGGAGGACCTTCGCCGAGCTTCCTCGGGCCATGGCCACGTGGTGCTCGAAGCCCTCGCGGGTGATATGGCTCATGAGGTTCCGCACATTGGCGATCCTGCATACGGCGATCCCGCCGTTCATGTCGAAAGCGTCGGAGGTGAACTCGCCTTCGCCCGCGTAGCATTTTATGCGGGCCCCGGTATCGTCCGTGGATGCGCGGAAAAAAGTGAAGGCGCCAGGGGCGACGTGGCCCTTGATGGCGCCGAAGCAGTTCTCCGCGCCGAAGGTCTCCCCGAGGAGGTCGAGATTGGACACCTCGATGGGGGAGCCCATGAAGCTCTTCGGAAAATTCGAGCAGTGAGTCGCCACGACGAGATCCGCCCTATCGGCGTAGTTGTTGTTCCAATCCAGGAGGGCCGCGGGCTCGCCTGAGGCCAGGTCGAGGGCGTACATCGAGACCGCGCCGGCGATGTCCACCTCGCAGGCGCTCGGGCGCATTCCCTCGCCCATCATCGACATCGTGAGGCAGCTCGCGCAACCGTAGTTCTGCTGGATCGAGTTCCAGCATTGGACCGCGCTCGCGTCGCACTCGTTCTCGTCCATCCAGCGCTCGACGACGACGGAGAACTTCGCCTGCTTGAGGATCTTTCCCTTGCCGATGGAGCTGGGCACCGAACCGTAGGCGGCGATCTTCCGCAATCTTTCCTCGACGGCCGAGTCGCCGTCCGGGAGCTTATCCGCCGCGGCGAATACCTCCGAGAGGTCGATCGGGACCACCGTGATCCCCGAGCGCTGGAGGAGCTTCTCGCTGTACCGCACTGTCTGGAAGGCGGCCGGGCGGGTTCCGATCGAGCCGACGCGGGCGTTCTTGAGTCCCTTCGCCGTTCGGCAAACCCTGCCGAAGAACTCGAGGTCCGCCGCGAACTCGTCGGCGGCGAGGTCGACGGTGTGGCTCGTCGTATCCGTCCAGGGGATCCCGTACTGGTAGAGATTATTGCACACCGATATCTTGCCGCAATACGAGTCTCGACGGCCTTTTACGTCCAGACGGCCGAGCTGGTCGGGGCAGGCCTGGACGAGGATGGGCACGCCGAGCTCGGAAAGCCGGATCGTCTCGACGACGGCGACTTCGTCCCCGAAATTCGCGAGGACGACGATGACGCCGTCGATCTCGTCGCGCCTCTCGCGAAACAGGGCCGCGTACTTCCGAGCGTCCGAGAGGCAGGCGACGGCCCCGTCGGAAGTGAGGGCGGGGTCGCCGATTATGGCCCTATATCCCTTTCGTCCAAGCGCTTCGAGGATTTCCCTGCGGGCCCCTACGGCGTGCTCCGGATTGAAGAAGAGCCTCGAGCTCACGATGACGGCGAATGTGAGGGTTTTGTCGACGACGCGCCCGGGCTTAGTGATCATCCATTCCTCCTTTACGCGACTTTGCCTGATCGACGGCGGAACGCCATCCGGCGATGAGCGACTCCCGTTCCGCCGCGGCCATGCGGGGACGATATTCCCTCGCTTCGACCGAGAAACGCCCGATCTCGGCTCTCCCGGACCACAGGCCCCGAGCGAGTCCGCCCATGTATGCGACGCCGAGGGCCGAAAGCTCTTCGACTGCCGGCACCACGACGGGGATTCCCAGCAGATCGGCCTGGAATTGCATGAGGAAGGAGTTCCTCGTCGGCCCACCATCCACGTGGAGCCGGGCCAAGGGTACCGAGCTGCGCGAGTCCATCTCGGCCACCAGGTCGTAGATCTGGAAGGCTATCGACTCCAGACCGGCCCTGACGACATGGCGACGGTCGCTTCCGTGGGAGAGCCCCGTCAGGACGGCTCGAATACCGTGAGTCCAATGGGGCGCGCCGAGACCCGAGAAGGCGGGCACTAAGTACACGCCGCCGTTGCCCCCCGCATCGACGGCGAGGCGTTCCGCCTCTTCATAGGTTGAGAAGAGCCCCAGATTGTCCCGAAGCCAGACAAGCGTATAGCCGGTCGAGTGTATGTTGCCCTCGAAGACGTACGCGGCCTTCCCCTCGAAGCCCCAGGCGAGGGAAAGGACGAGGCCCTCCCCGGGCGCGCTCGGCGATGGGCCGATATTGGACATGAGCGACGAGCCGGTGCCGTATGTCGCCTTTGCGTCGCCGGTTTGCCAGCCGCAATGCCCGAATAGTGCGGCGTGGGAGTCGCCCATGACACCTGCGATCGGGATAGGTGCCGCGAGTCCCGGTATCTCGGCATCACCGAAGGAAGCGTCGGAGCAACGCGGCTCGGGAAGACGGATGCCTCCGAGGCCGAAGAGCCCGAGCAGCTCCCTGTCCCATTCCAGCTTGCGGATATCGAAGAGCATCGTGCGGCTGGCATTGGAGTAGTCGGTGGCGAAAACCTTATGGCCCGTGAGCTTCCAGACGAGCCAGGAATCGATGGTCCCGGCCATCAGCCTCCCCGCGCGGATGGCGGATCTCGCGGCCTCGGACTCCCGCGCTATCCATGCCAGTTTGCTCGCGGAGAAGTAGGGGTCGAGCCTTAGGCCCGTCCTATCCCTGACCAGGTCCGAGTTGCCCTCCGCGGCGAGCGACTCGCAGAGCGCGGCGCCCCGCTCGTCCTGCCAGACGAGGGCGTTGCAGACGGGCAGGCCCGTTTCGCTGTCCCAGGCGACTACGGTTTCGCGCTGGTTCGTGACGGACAGGGCGGCGACTTTCGCCGCGGTCACGGAGCTTTGGCGCAGCGCCTCGAGCGAGGCCGCCTGGACGTTCTCGAAAAGCTCGATCGGGTCCTGCTCGACCAGGCCGGCGGCGGGGTAGATCTGCTTATGAGGCATGGCGACGCGGCAAACGGGCTTGCCGATCGAATTGAAGAGTATCGCCTTGGTGGCTTGGGTGCTTTGGTCGACGGCGAGGACGTACTCATCGGAAACCGCCATCCCGTCCGCCTACCGTTCGCCCTTGCGGGATAGCTCGGCGCGAATCCGCGCGGCGAGTTTCCTTGCCGTGAAGCCGTAGTAATCGAACAGCTCGGCCGAGCTGCCTGCCGGGGTCCATTCGTCCGGGAAGCCGAGTATCCTCACCGGCGTGGGATAAGTCTGGACGACGATCTCCGCCACCGCCGACCCGAGGCCTCCGTAGACGCTGTGCTCTTCGATCGTGAAGACGAAACCGGTCTCCCGGGCCGCCCGCTCGATGGACTCGGCGTCGATCGGCTTGATCGACCAGGAATCGAGAAGGCGCACGCCTATGCCTTCCTCTTCGAGGAGGAGGGCGGCGCCGAGCGAAGGCTGCACCATCTCCCCCGCGGCGATTATCGCGCAATCCTTTCCTTCGTGCAGGACGACGGCCTTCCCCGGCTCGAAGGAGCCTGCGCGGCCTTCGCCGTAGACATCGGCGACCGGCCCGCGGCCTATGCGAAGGTATGCGGGGGCGGGATCGGCCGCGAGGAGCCTGGTCACGGCGGCCGTCTGGTAGTTGTCGCAGGGTAGGAAGACGGAGAGCCCCGGGAAAGTCCGCATGACGGCGATATCGTGGAGGGAGTGATGGGTGCTCCCTAGGGCGCCGTAGCTCACCCCGCCCGAGATGCCGATGATCTTCACGTCGGAACCGGCGTATGCGACGTCGACCTTGACCTGCTCCAGGCTGCGCGTCGAGTAGAAGCAGGCGGGACCGCAGACGAATACGCGTTTCCCCGATTTTGCCAGCCCCGCCCCTATGCCGACGGCGTCCTGTTCCGCGATGCCGGCTTCTACGAACTGCATCGGGAGGGCTATCTCGAAATTCCCGAGGGTGACCGAGCCCTTCGAGTCGGAGCATATCGCGTATATCCTGGAATCGTTCCGGGCCGCCTCGAGGAGGGCGCTCGAGAACGCGTGCCGACAGCTCGTGCCGGTGGCGCTCATCGCTACATTTCCTCCGCGGCGCGGTCAAGCTCATCGATGGCGTGCTCGAGCTCTTCGCGCGTGAGCGCCTTGTGATGCCATGCCGCGTCGTTCTCCATGAACGACGCTCCCCGCCCTTTGATCGTACGGGCGATCACCAGGCTCGGCTTCCCGCCTTCCCAGGGAGATTGGTCGAATGCCGCGTTCAGCTCCCCGAGGTCGTGGCCGTCGACCTCGCGAACGGACCATCCGAAGCTCGTGTACTTGTCCTCGAGCGAGGCGGACCTCATCACCGAATCGACCGTACCGGATATCTGCAGGTTATTGTTGTCGATGACTGCGACCATGTTGTCCAGCCCGTAGTGCGCCGCGGCCATCGCGGCCTCCCATATGCTTCCTTCCGCCTGTTCGCCGTCGCCCATCAGCACGAAGATCCTCGTCTTCGCGCCGTCGCGCTTCGCCGCGAGGGCCATGCCGACGCCCACGGCCAGGCCGTGACCGAGCGAGCCGGAGGGAATTTCAACTCCGGGCGCCTTCAATGTCGGATGCCCATACAGCATGGTTCCGAAGGTGCCGTATTCCTCGAGCTTGGATTCCGGGAAGAAGCCGGCGATCGCCAACGCGCAATAGTACCCTTCCACGCTGTGACCTTTGCTTAATATGAAACGATCGCGCGCAGGGTCTCTCGGATCCGTCGAGTCGTATTTCATCGCATGGAAAAAAAGAGAGGTAAGAATGTCCACCGATGAAAGCGAGCCTCCGATATGTCCGCCCTTGGCCGTAAAAATCATCCGAACCAATTTCTTGCGAATATCGAGGGATATTCGGGATAAGGTGTCGACCGAAGCCAAATGTACCTCCGCTTTCCATCGATGACGGCGTCACTGGCTCATTATACACAAGTAAAAGAAAATTGTCAAAATTATTAGAATAAATTCGAAAGTAATTGAAATTATAATGATCTACTACCGCGCTGCGAGGGGTGGAGCCCTTCCCCGATTCAGGCGATTATCACCTCGACCCCCAAAGAGCCGATGCGGTCCGCTATCGCCGGGTCGATGAGCTTATCCGTGATCAAATACTTGACGCACTTTATCGATCCGAGCGAAGCGAAGGAGACTTTCCCGAATTTGGTCGAATCGGCGAGGAGATAGGTCTCGCGGGCGACCTGGATCATGGCGTTCTTGACCGGGATGTCGTTGAAGCCGGGATACGTGAGCTCGAAGGAAGGGGAGATGCCCCCGGTCGCGAGGAAGAGCTTGTCCACGAAAACGTTCTGGAAGAAGGACGCGGCCTTGTCGCCGGTGAGCGAGAGCGTCGGCGCCTTGAACTCCCCGCCCGTCACCATGAGCTCGCAGCTCGGATTCGCCCCCATTATCAGGGCGATATTGAGCGCGTTCGTGATTACGGTCAGGTTCTCGACGCCGGCGAGGCATTTGGCCAATTCGGTCATCGTCGATCCGGAATCGAGGATGATGCGATCGCCCGCGGACACGTACTCGGACGCCTTCTTCGCGATGGCGGCCTTTTTCTCGAGGTTCTCCATATGCTGGAGCGAGAGGGAGCTCACTTGCTGCGTGACGGTTCGCAGGAACGCGCCTCCGTGCTCGCGGGTGACGAATCCCTGCTCGTCGAGCTTCTCGAGGTCCTGGCGGATCGTCGGCTCGGAGACCTTGAAGAGGATGCCCAGCTCGCGCACTCGGGCGCTTCCCTCTTCCTGGAGCAGCTCGAGTATCTTATGCCGCCTTTCATTGGCGAGCAGGTCCCTTCCGGAATCATTGCCATCCATAAACATGGTCGGGCGCCGTCTCGAAAGAAGGCGCGCGCTCTCCTCTAACCTCGAGGGCCGGCTCGGCTGAACAGGGGGAGCCAGCCGCTCCGGGCCAGCTGGACTTGCTCCCCTAGTATTACAACACTCCATCGGCAATTGTCAATGAAACCGATGGATGGTCGCGCGCGGGAGGGACGGCGAGTCACGCCGCCTTCTTCGCCTGTCTGTCGTCGGCGACGTTTATCCGCATGTTCATTTTCTGGTTCGCCTGGTCGAACACGACCGCGAGGATTATCACGAGACCCTTGAAGACATTCTGCCAGAATTCGGAAACGCCCATCATGACCAGGCCGTCGGAGAGCACGCCGATGACGAAGGAGCCGATGATGGTGCCCCCGATCGTGCCGATCCCTCCCGACATGGACGTCCCGCCGAGTACGGCGGCGGCGATCGCGTTCAGCTCGTAGCTTTCCCCCGTCGCCGGGTGCGAGGCCACGAGCTGGCTGGATACGATGAGGCCGACAAGCGCGGCGCAGAAACCCGAGAACATGTAGACGAGCGTAGTGGTCTTTTCCACCCTGATGCCCGAGAGCCGCGAGGCCCGGGGATTGCCGCCGATCGCGTAGACGTGGCGACCGAGAGGGGTCTTCCGAGCGACGTAGGTCATGATCGCCAGAATCGCGATCATGATCCAAACCGATAGCGGCAGCGAGAAGAACAGACCCGTCCCCAGCGTCGGGAACCCGGTATTGCCGAGTTCCGGCTTCCCCTGCAGATCCGGGAAAGTCGCGCCTCCGGAGATGATATTGGCGAAGCCGCGGGCGATATACATCGTTCCCAGCGTCGCGATGAAGGGCGCGACGTTGAGCTTCGTCACCAGGAAACCGTTCATTACGCCTATCATCGAACCGAGGACGAGGCAGATGAGGATGATGACCCACACATGATAGTAGATCGTGACGCCGAAGGGGTCCAGCGGGAGGCCTTGGCGGATCAGCCCGCCGGCGACCATGCCGCAGATTCCGACGACCGAGCCCACGGATAGATCTATGCCTCCGGTGATGATGACGAAGGTCATGCCCATGCCCATGATCCCCGTGATCGCGACGTGCTTCGCGACGGTTACCAGGTTCAGCGGATTGAGGAAGTTGATGCCTTTCGTGGCGAGCATCGCGGTGAAGGCCGCGACGATTACGATCAAGGCTATCACCGTCCTCATCTTCAGCAAAGCGTATCCGACGGTCCTGCCGCCTGCTCCGGTCTTCCTCTTCGATGCCATGACTTCCTCTTTCCCACCCGCCAGCTTAAGGATGCGGTTTCGCCGATGCGGCCACGAGGTTCTCCTCGGTGGCTTCCTCGCGGGTGAACTCGCCCGATACATATCCGCGGGAGAGGACAATGATCCGATCGCTGATCGCCCTGATCTCGATGAGTTCGGAGGAGACGAAAAGGATCCCGATCCCCTCGGAGGCCAGATCGTTGACGATATGGAACACCTCGGCCTTGGCGCCCACGTCGATTCCCCGAGTCGGCTCGTCGAGCATGAGGACCTTCGGCTCGGTGACGAGGTTCTTTCCGATGATGACCTTTTGCTGATTTCCCCCCGAGAGCGAGGTTATCAGGCTGTCCGGACGGGAAGTCTTGATCGACATCCTCGATATCATCTCTTGGACCTTCGCGCGCTCCCTCTTCCTGCCGATATGGAAACCTCGACTCGCGATTCTCCAGAGTCCCGCGAGGGTCATGTTGCTCGATACCGACATCGTCTGGACGAGTCCTTCCCGCTGGCGGTCCTCCGGGACGAGCGAGATGCCCAGGCGTATCCTCTCCCGGATGCCGAGCTTCCCCAATTCCCGGCCCTCGAGGATCACGTCGCCCGTCGCATTCTCATGAAGCCCCATTATCGTCTCGAGCACTTCGGTACGCCCGGCCCCCATCAAACCGTAGATGCCGAGGACCTCGCCCTTGCGCAATTTGAAGGAGATGCCATCGAGGGCCATGCGTCCGGTAGTCGACGGCAGTCTCAGGTCCCTCGCTTCGAGGACCGTCCCGCCGATCGCGTGCTCGCCCGCGCGGAAGATCTTGTCGGTCTCCTCGCCTATCATGGTCCTCACGATCCAATGAAGGTCCGCTACCGCTTTGGGGCGCTTATCGATGAGCCTGCCGTCGCGCAAGACGGTGATGTAGTCTCCGATCCTCATCAGCTCGTCCATTCGATGGGAAATGTAGACAATGGATACCCCGTTGACCTTGAGCTCCTCGATGATATGGAAGAGGACCTCGACCTCGGGCTTGCTCAGCGCCGAGGTCGGCTCGTCCATGATGAGTATGGAGGCGTCTTCGACGAGGGCCTTTGCGATCTCGACTATCTGCTGCTGCCCTACTTTGAGGTCCCTGACGAAGGTCCTCGGCGCTATATCCTGCTTGAGCCGGAGCATCAGCTCGGAGGCTTTGCGTTCCTCGAAGGCATGGTCGATCCATCCGGGGCGCTTCATCTTCTCGCGGTTGGCGAACAGGTTCTCGGCGACGCTCATGTTCGGGAAGAGGTTCATCTCCTGGTAGACGATGCCGATGCCGTGGGCGAGAGCGTCCCGAGGGGAAGAATAGCGGATCACGTTCCCGTTTAGAATGATCTTGCCGGCCGAAGGCTGCTCTACGCCGGCGAGTATCTTCATGAGCGTGGATTTCCCGGCGCCGTTCTCGCCGACGAGCACATTGACCTTGGCGCGATGCACTTCGAAATCGACATCGTCGAGAGCCACTGTCCCAGGGTATACCTTGCGTATCCCCTCGGCCTTCAATACGACGGGATCGTCGCTCGAGACGACTGCGCTGGTGCTCGGCATTAGGGCCTCTACTGCTTGACTTCGATCTTGACGGGAGTGATCAGCACTTTACCTGTCGAGTCTTCGGCAAAGGCCCCTACGAAGGAGAGGCGCTTCCCGGCCGATTCCGTTTTCTTCAAACCGGATACGACAGTATCGCGCACATAGAAATTGATTTCCCTGGAGATATTGGCGAAATCGAGCTGATTCACGAAATCGCCGAAGTTGATGAAGGAGAGGACGTCGCGAACGGCGCTCGATTTGATGACGGGGCCGATCTGGACCTCGACGCTTCCCTCGCCGGAGATATCGGCGAGGCCCAGCTCGAAGAATCCGGCCGCCGATTCCGTGTTGACCGACTTTATCACTTCATCGCCATCGACGATGAAATTATAGAGGGCGGTCACGTCCTTCCTTCGTCCGTATTTCCGCTCGGCCGCGTCCTTATCCTTTTTCAAGGCCGCCACGACCTCGCGGACGTTGACTGCGTCCCGGACCAGCTCGGGCTCGATTTTCCCGGCCCAGTTGGCCTTGACGAAGGCCTTCGCATCGAACTCCTCGTTGGACGCGGCCTTTTGCGCCGCGCTTTCCGTCGTCCCGGCGGCGCCGCGCTTCACGACGGTGCAGGATAGCGCCATAGCGAACGCCGGGAGAAAGGCTATGCAGATAAGGGCGCGGGTCGTCGTCCTTGCGGGAACAAGCATGATTCTCTCCATAAAGCCACGGCGGCTCCGTGACTCGGGAACCGCCGCGGTCAGCCCGAAGCCAGTCTACTTGCCCAGGGCGAAATCGTTCAGCTTCTTGGCGTTCTTCCCATCGATGAGGACGCAGTCGGTAAGCTGCTTTTCGTCCTTGCCCGTCGATTTGGTCTTTATGTACTTATCGGCCTGTTTGACGGCGAGATCCGCATTATAGGCGCAGGTCTGGAGCACGGTCGCCTTGATATCGCCGGAAAGGATGGAGTCTCGGACATCGTTCGAGCCGTCGAAGCCGACGACGATTACCTTGCCCTTGCCATTGGCCTTAAGCGCCGCCATCGCACCCATCGCCATAGTGTCGTTACCGCAGATGACGCCCTTGATGTCGGGATGGGCCTGGATGATCGTCTCCATCTTCTGGAAGGCTTCGGGCTGGCTCCAATTGGCGCTCTGGCGCTCGACCATCTTCAAGGCGGGATACTGGTCGATGACATCATGGTAGCCTTTGGATCGGATGCCGGCGTTGGTGTCGGACTCCTTGCCGACCAGCTCGACGAAATTGCCCTTCTCCGCCATCAGATCGACGAAGCGCTGGCCTCCGAGCTGGGCGCCTTGATAGTTATTGGAAACGATCTGACTGACCGCGATCCCGGTCTCGTTGATCTCGCGATCGATGAGGAAGCAGGGAATCCCCGCCGCTTTGGCCTTCTTGACCGCGCCGATCGTGGCGTCGGCGCCGGCATTGTCGAGGATGATCGCCACGGCCTTGCTTGCGATGGCGGTGTCGAATTGCTGATCCTGCTTGTTGGCGTCGTCATCGTGCGAGAGCACGAGAGTCTTGTAGCCCAGCGCTTTCGCAGTCGCGTCGGCGGTCACCGCTTCGGTATTGAAGAAGGGATTGTCATGCGACGGCGTGATGATGACCATCAGCTTTTGGGCGCCGACAAACATTGCGCAACATAGTAGGGCGAGAGACAGCACTCCGATTTGAGCTCTTCTGAACATTCTTGTTCCTCCCCAAGGATAAAAGATTGCTTCAATTGTTACCATGAGAATTTTCGATTGTCAACTTTATTTTTGCGTTTATTTACTATATACCTTCATCTTGTTTCTAATTTTTCATTACACAGGGCGATAATATTTACTATTATTTTCTATTCTTTATTTGAGCCGTAGTCAAACTACCATAACTACATTGCAGCAGGCGGAGCCCCAAAAATCGATCTCTTCCATTATGTGCGGCTACATGCCGCGGCGAAAACTCCGAAGCTCGGGGCTAGGCCGCCTTCGCGCTCGGGACTCGGACCTCGAGCCGGTCGTATACGAACTTCCCGATCCCCCAGCCCAGGGCTATGCCGGCGATCTCGTCGGCGATGTAGTGCTGCTTGACGAAGAGGGTCGACAGCGCGGTCCCGATCGCGACGATGCAGGTCAGGACGGCGAGGCCCGCGGTCAGGGCGTTCCGCTTTATCCTCGAGTAGCGGTACCAGGCGTAGATCGCATCGGCGAAATTGCTCCCCACCACCGGGTGGGCGGCGATCTGGGCCCGGTAGATGTCCGTGGTGACCGGGAAGACCAGGTAGGGTAGACGAGGGCCTCGCTCAGCCTCGTGCTTTTCCCCTTGAAGAAGATCCCTTCCACGAGCTTCTGGAAACCGCCGATCATCGACATGACCCGCCCCCTTTTCGCCCTGGAGAGAGCATAGTATGGCCGGTTCTAGGGCGCAACGCCCGACCGAGTCCGCCTGCGGGCCCTGTCGGGAAGGATCGCGATGGCCGCTCCCGCGACGATGAGGACGCTCGTCGCGTAGAAGGCGGCGTCGGGGACCTCGCGGAAGAGGAAGAAGGCGAGGACGCCCGCGAAGGCGAACTGTCCAAGGTTGAGGAGGGAGACGACCTGGGGCGGGAGCCGCATCATGGCCCAGTTCATGATCGAATGCCCGATTATCGTGGGGCCGAGGGCGAGGCCCGCGGTCATGAGGAGATCGATCCAGGTCACGCCGGCGACCGGATCGACGCCGGCCGCGAGGGCGACCAGGAGGCAGAAGAGGCCGCCGGAAAGATAGAGGGGCACCAGGTAGGTCCAGAGGCGGCCTTCGGGGTTGTTCTTCCGCGCCAGTGCCAAATAGACGGTGAACAGGAGCATGGAAACGAAGCAGCTGAGGTCGCCCGCGAAGCGGCCCGGATCGCCGCGATAGTCGGCGACGGCCAGGATGGCCACGCCCGCGGAGGCGATGAGAGTGCCGACGATCTCCTTGCGGCGCGGCGCCACGCCGAGGAGGGCGAGGGCGACGAAGGGCATGACGACGGGGGACATGTTGACGATGACCGTGGAGTTGCCGGCGAGGGTCCGCCGCGCGCCGTAGATCCAGGCCATGAAATGGAGGCCGAGGATGACGCCGGGGAGGATCGAGGGGAGCATCAGCCTGAAGGAGAAGGTCTCGCCTCGCCTCTTGAGCTCGCGGAAGAAGAAGGGCACGAGGACGACGACGGCCCCGAGGAGGCGGTAGGAGGACTGGAGGAGGGGATTGATGGTCGCGGCCTTGATCAGGATGACCGAAGTCGAGCAGATGAAGACGCCGAACACCAGAATGGAGAGCTGAGCCTTCCTGCTCCCCTCCGTCGCTTTCTCCATGCGGGGAGTATATACCAAAGCGCGGGGAAGGTCGCGGGCCGGATTCTCGATTGACGGGGCCATGGCCCGATGCTAGGCTGGGCGGCATGCCGAGCGAAGACCCCAGAGCCGCGCAGTCCAGGGTGATCCGCATCCGCATCCGCGTCAACGGCGTCTGGCGGGATTTCAAGCTCGGGAGGGATTTTTCCGCCCCGACTACCCTTGCCCACCTCCTGCGCGAGAAGCTCGGGTTCACGGGCCTCAAGGTATCCTGCGACGAGGGCGCCTGCGGAGCCTGCACGGTGCTCAGGGACGGGAAGGCCGTCCTCTCCTGCATGGTGCTCGCGGTGGAGGCCGACGGCCACGACATCCTGACGATCGAGGGCCTGCCCGACGACGATCCCGTCGTCGAGGCCTTCGCCCGGCAGTGCGAGCCGGGCTACGGCACCGCGCTGCAATGCGGCTACTGCACTCCGGGCTTCGTCATGACTGCCCGCGCCCTCCTCGACGAGAATCCTAGCCCGACCATGGCCCAGATAAAGGAGGCCCTGTCGGGGAACATCTGCCGCTGCGGCTGCTACTCGGCGATAGCCCAGGCCGTCCTCCACGCATCGGAGACGATCACGGCGAGGGGGCGGGCGCGATGAGGCAGCCCTTCGCGCCCCGGACCGAGCGCGCCTTCCTCGGCAAGTACAGGCCCAAGATCGACGGCCGCGACAAGGCGCGGGGGGCGGCCCTCTACGCCGACGACATCGCGCGGGAGCGGAGCTTCCCCGGGATGCTCTACGCGAAGGTCCTGCGCAGTCCCTACGCGCACGCCCGCATCCTGAGCCTGGACGCCTCCGAGGCCGAGAAGCTGCCGGGCGTGAAGGCCGTCCTGACCTACAAGGACCCCATGGTCGCCTCGCTCAAGAGGACCAACGCCGGATGGACCGACGGCGTCGACACGGTCAGTTTCAGGAAGATGATGTGGGGGACTTTCCGCGACCGATGCGTGCTCGGGGACTACGCCTGCTGGGCCGGCGACGAGGTCGGGGCGGCCGTGGCGGCGGAGAGCGAGCTCGTCGCCGAGGAGGCCCTCTCGCTCCTGCGCGTGAAGTGGGAGGTATTGCCCTTCGTCCTGGATCCCATCGAGGCGATGGAGCCGGGAGCTCCCCTGGTCCACCCGGATATTACGGCCAATAACGTCTTCCCGGCCGACCCCTTCGGCGGCGGCGACGTCTTCGTCGACAAGGGCGACGTGGAGGCGGGCTTCCTCGCCTCGGATCTCGTCGTCGAGGGCCGGTCGGTCTACCACAACGCGACGCAGAACTCGCTCGACAATTGGTGCTGCCTCGTCGAATGGGTCGGGGACGGCCTGACGGTCTGGTCCAACTCCTACGCGACCGACCAGACGCGCATGCACATAAGCCAGATGCTGGGCCTGCCCATCCACAGGGTCCGCGCGGTCAGCTCCTTCGTCGGCGGGCAGTTCGGCCGGGGCGATACCGGGGACCAGCCCTTCTTCCTCTTCACCGCCCTCCTGGCGAAGAAGTCCGGCCGGCCCGTCAAGTTCCGGCACTCGCGCCGCGAGAGCTTCCACGACTCGCGGCAGCCCGCGATCTACGAAGCGAAAGTCGGCGTCATGAAGGACGGGACGATCCGGGCGATGCACTACAAATCCGTCGGGAACGCCGGGGCCTACGCCGACCACACCATGTTCGCGCTCAAGTACGCTCCGAAGGAGATCACCGAGGTCGCCCTCGCGCACGTAAGCGACGTGCGCTTCGAGTCCTTCGGCGTCTACACGAACAAGCTGCCCGCCTGCATGATGCGGGGCGTCGGCAACTCGCAGTTCAACCTCATCTTCGGCCTCATGATCGACCTGGTCGCCGAGAGGCTCGGCATGGACCCCCTCGAGCTCTGCGTCAGGAACTTCGGCCACGAGTGGGAGAGCCTGCCCGACAGGAGCCTCGAGCGCGTCCTGGAGGAAGGCGCGCGGAGGATCGGCTGGAAGGAAAAGCGCCACCTCCCCGGCCGGGGCCCCGCCTTCGAGGGCTCGAAGAGGCGCGGGGTGGGCTTCTCCTGTCATCCTGCGTGGCACGCCGAGTGGCAGGAAGTGCGCCGCGGCAAGGTCCAGGTGGGCATGACCCTCAATCCCGATTGCACGGTCATGCTCAAGGCGCCCTCTGTGGAGACGGGGAACGGCTCGAACACCTGCAATGTCTTGGGATGCGCCGAGGCCCTCGGCTTCCTCGGCATCGGCGTCGACGACATCCATTGGAGCGCGACGGTCGACTCGGACCAGGGCATGAAGGACTGCGTCCAGACCGACAGCGCCGTCTCCTACCTGCAGTCGGAGGTCATGGCCGCGGCGGCGGTCGAGCTCAAGGACAGGCTCCGCGAGACGGCGGCGCCGGTCTTCGGCCTCGAGCCCGGAGAGCTCGAGATCGAGGGAGGCCGAGTCTTCCCCTCCGCCTCGCCCGAAGCGGGCATGACGGTCAAGGAGCTCCTCTCCTCCGGCGATCTGGCCCCCATCACGGTGTTCATGAGTCGGTCGCCCCTCGCCGAGAAGACCGGGGTCCCCTACTTCGCCAATTTCGCCGAGGTCGAGGTGGACACCGGCACCGGCCGCGTCGAGACGCTCAGGCTCGTGGTCGTCAACGATTGCGGCACGGTCATGTACGCCTCGGGGGCCGAGGCGCAGCAGGTAGGCGGGCAGTGCATCGGCCTCGGAGAGGCCCTGACCGAGGAGATAATCTACGACCGCGCGACGGGGATCCCCCTCAATTTCAACTGGATCGACTACCATATCCCGACCATGGCCGACATGCCCGACATCGAGCCCGTCCTCCTCGAGGTCTGGAAGGGCGGCGGCGAGTACGGGGCCTGCGGCATCGGCGAGGGCACGGTGACCTGCACCCCGCGTGCGATACTGAACGCGATCTACAACGCCGTTGGCGCGCGCATCGACGAGATTCCGGTCACTCCGGACAAGGTCCTGCGCGCGCTGGGGAAGGTCTAGGACCGTGGCCCTGCGCGATTTCGACCACGTCCGCGCGAGCACCCTGGAAGAAGCCGCCGCCCTCGCGCTCTCGCCCGGGCTGGATCCCGCCCTCGTCGCCGGAGGGACCGATCTCCTCGGCCTCCTCAAGGACAGGGTCCGCCCCTCCTATCCGAGACTCCTCGTCGACCTGAAAGGCATTCCCGACCTCGACTTCATCCGCGAGGACGAGACGGGCGCGAGGATCGGGACGCTCGCATCCCTCGCGGAAATCGCGCAGAGCCCGATTCTCCGCGCCGGCTATCCCCTGATCTCGGAGGCCGCGCGGCAGGTGGCCTCGCCCCAGATCAGGAACATGGGGACGATCGGCGGGAACATATGCCAGGAGCCCCGCTGCTGGTACTACCGCCATCCCGACGACCGCTTCCGCTGCCTCCGCAAGGGCGGGGGGAAGTGCAACGCGATAGAGGGCGAGAACCGCTACCATTCCATCTTCGGCGCGGCCCGCGTGGGGACGCCCGCCTGCCGAGCGGACTGCCCGGGCAAGGTCGACATTCCCCTCTACCTTTCGCTGCTGCGGGAGGGCGACGAGGACGGGGCGGCCGCCATCCTACTGCGGAACAATCCGATGCCGGCGGCGACCGGCCGCGTCTGCCCGCACTTCTGCGAGCGGGCCTGCAATCGCGCGGAGACGGACGGCGCGGTGTCGGTGCGCGCGATCGAGCGGAATCTCGGCGATTACATCCTGGCGAACGCCGATCGCCTGATGCCCGGGCCCCGGAAGCATTCTGGAAAGAGCGTGGCCGTCGTCGGCTCGGGGCCGGCCGGGCTCGCGGCGGCCTTCTACCTGCGGCGATCGGGGCACGAGGTGAGGGTCTTCGAAAGGATGCCCGTAGCGGGCGGGATGCTTGCCTACGGCATCCCGGCCTATCGCCTTCCCAAGGAGATTCTCGGGAGGCTCGTCGCGGCCTACGAAGGCATGGGCATCGTCTTCGAGCTCGGCGCCGGGATCGGCGAGGGGGCCGAAACCCTCGAGGATCTCCGCGCGCGCTTCGATCGCGTCTTCGTCGCCACCGGCGCTTGGCGGCCGAAGTCGATCTCGATTCCGGGAGCCGAGCTCCTCGGGGCCCGTATCCTCGGGGCCCGTATCCTCGGGGCCCGTATCCTCGGGGCCCGTATCCTCGGGGAGGGACTCGACTTCCTCGTCGACATCCAGAAGGGCTGTCGGGAGAAGCCGGGGAGGAGGGTCCTCGTCATAGGAGGCGGGAACGTGGCCGTCGACGTCGCGATCTCCGCCCTGCGCCTCGGCGCCGAGAAGGTAGCCATGGCCTGCCTCGAGGCTCGCGACTTCATGCCGGCCTTTCCCGAGGATCTCGAGGAGGCGCTGCGGGAGGGAGTCGAGCTCCTGCCCTCGTGGGGCCCGCATTCGATCATGGTGCGCGACGGGGCCGCGGTCGGTCTCGATCTGGTCGGCTGCAGCTCGGTCTTCGACTCCCTGGGCCGGTTCCGTCCGACCTTCGACGCCGAGCGAAGAATGTCCTTCGAGGCCGATCGGATATTCACGGCGATCGGGCAGGAGGCCGAGCTCTCCTACGCGGGAGGCGCGATGAGGATCGAAGGAGGCCTGATAGTCGCCGGGAAAGCGGACCAGGCGACGAGCGCGGAGGGAGTCTTCGCGGGAGGCGACGCGACCACGGGGCCGGCCTCGGTCGTCGAGGCTCTCGCCGCCGGCCGGAGAGCCGCGATGGCCATCGATCTGAGCCTCGCCGCCGCGAGACCCGATACCGAGGCGGGACCGGGCTCCGCTCCGGACCGGCTGCACGAGATCGGACCCGAGGCCCTGCGGAGCTCCGCGCGGACCTTCATCCCGGCCCTTTCCGCTCCCTCGCGAAAGATCGATGCGGAGGACGTCCCGACCATCGGCCGGGTCCAGGTCGAGAACGAGGCCCGAAGATGCCTCGATTGCGGCTGCGTCGCCGTCAATGCCTCCGACCTCGCCCCCGCCCTGGTCGCGCTGGGCGCCACGATCCGGACGACCCGGCGATCGATCGCGGCCGAGGATTTCTTCGCGGCCCTGCCGCTGCGGACGACCGCGCTCGAGGAAGGCGAGCTGGTCGCCGAGATCGACCTCCCCCCGCCCCGGCCGGGGAGCGCTTTCAGCTTCCATAAATTCCGGATCAGGAACTCGATAGACTTCCCGATAGTCAGCGTCGCGGCGGCCTTCGTCCTCGCCGGCGGCCTCGTCGAGAGCGCCAGGATCGTCTTCGGCGCGGTGGCGCCGGTGCCTCTGCGCGCGACCCGCGTCGAGGAATTCCTCGCGGGCAAAGCGCCCAGCGAGGAGACCGCCGAAGCCGCCGCCTCGATCGCGGCTGGGGGGACCTTCCCCCTGAGCTGCAACGGCTACAAGGTCCAGGTGCTTGGCGCCCTGTTAAAGAAGGCGATACTCGCCGTTTTATGACGGAATGCTCACCGAAGTCTCTTCATTTTCTAATAAATCAGATTTACACTTCCCTTCACGCACGGTTCACTCGGGTTATGTTCATAAAGGAGGCAAAATGAAAAGGACTATCCTCTCCCTGGCCGTCTTCGCTTTCGTCGCTCTCGGCGCGTTCGGTCAGGCGACGTCGACCAAGGACATGAAGGCTCTCGTCGCGGCCGCTCAGAAAGAAGGCCAGCTGACCGTAATCGCCCTTCCCCACGATTGGGTCAATTACGGCGAAGCCATACAGGTCTTCCATGACAAGTACGGCATAGAGATCAACGAGCTCAACCCCGACGGCTCTTCCGGCGAGGAGATCGAGGCCATCAAGGCCAACAAGGACAATACCGGCCCACAGGCCCCGGACGTAATCGACGTCGGACTCTCTTTCGGCCCTTCCGCGAAGACCGACGGCCTCCTCTCTCCCTACAAGGTGCAGACCTGGAGCACGATTCCCGACAGCATCAAGGATAAGGACGGCTACTGGTACGGCGACTATTACGGGGCCCTCGCCTTCGAGGTCAACGCGGACGTCGTAAAGGACATCCCCAAGGACTGGTCGGACCTCCTCAAGCCGGAGTACAAAGGACAGGTTGCGCTCTCCGGCGATCCCCGCACCGCCAATCAGGCCATCATGACCGTCGTCGCCGCCTCCCTCGCGAGCGGCGGCAGCCTTACGAATATGGATCCAGGCCTCAAGTTCTTCGACAAGCTCAACAAAGCCGGGAACTTCGTGCCGGTCATCGCCGTCCCGGGCACCGTCGCCTCGGGCGAGACCCCGATCACGATCCGTTGGGACTACAATGCCCTCGCCAACCGGGACAAGAGCGCCGGCAACCCCAACGTCTCCGTCACCCTTCCGGCCAAGGGCGTCGTCGCCGGCGTCTATATCCAGGCCATCTCGGCCTTCGCCCCCCATCCCAACGCCGCGCGGCTCTGGATGGAGTTCCTCTATTCCGACCAGGGGCAGATAATCTGGCTAAAGGGTTACGGACATCCGGCGCGCTTCAACGATCTCGCCAAGCGCAAGGTCATCCCCGCCGACGTGTCGGCCAAGATGCCCCCCGCCGCCGCCTACGCGAAGGCCGTCTTCCCCTCGCTCGACGATCAGGCTGCCGAGAAACAGGCGATCGCCGACGGCTGGGACAAGGTCGTCAACGTCCAAGTAGAGAAGAAGTGAGCCGATGAGTTTCGCGCCTTCGAAAGAAGGACGTGAGGGGGCGCGCGCGGCGCGCCCCCTTTTCGGTTCGGGCGGCGGCCGCCTCGGCGCCCGCCTCAGGCGCATCCGTCCATGGGCGGGCCTGCTCCCCTTCCTTGTCTTCGTCTCCGCCTTCATGCTGTTCCCGGCCAGCTCCATCCTGGTCGGATCCTTCCAGGACAAGGGCGGCGCCTTCACGACCGCGAACTTCGCCCATCTCTTCAAGCCCAATATCATCGCCTCCTATATCGTCACCATCCGGATCAGCGCGGTCACCGCGGCCCTCGGCGGTGTTCTCGGCTTCCTCATCGCCTACGGCATCACCATTGGCGGTCTTCCGAAGTCGCTGCGCTCCTTCATGTCGACCTTCTCGGGAGTGGCCTCCAACTTCGCCGGCGTGCCCCTCGCCTTCGCTTTCATCGCCACGCTGGGCAGGGTCGGGCTCGTCACGGTCCTCCTTCGGACGATCTTCGGCTTCGAGCTCTACGGCTCGGGCTTCAACCTCTACAGCTTCTGGGGACTCTCGCTCACCTATATCTATTTCCAGATCCCCCTCATGGTCCTCATCGTCACGCCCGCTCTCGAGGGCATGAAGAAGGAATGGAGGGAGGCCACCGAGAGCCTAGGCGCCTCGAGCCTCCAGTACTGGGTCCACGTCGGCGTCCCCGTCCTCCTGCCTTCCATCCTGGCGGCCCTCATCCTCCTCTTCGGGAACGCCTTCGGGGCCTACGCCACCGCCTACGCCCTGACCGGCGGCCTCATCAACATCGTGCCCATCCTCATAGGCGCGCAGATCAGGGGAGACGTCCTCCACGACCCGAACCTGGGCTACGCTCTGGCCCTGGGCATGGTGATCGTCATGGCCGCGAGCATCGTCGTCTATTCCTGGCTCCAGAGAATCAGCTCGCGGTGGGTCAAATGAAGAAGCGCTCCGGACTCTCGTGGCTCGGGCTCTGCCTGGGCCTCGTCTACTTCTTCCTCCCCCTCCTGGCCACCTTCCTCTTCTCGCTCCACGGCAAAAAGGGAGTCCTGAGCTTCGCGGCCTACGAGAGGGTCTTCGCGGATCCCCAGTTCCTCAAGACCTTCGGCTTCTCCCTGGAGATGGCCGTATTCACCGTCCTCGCGGGCCTCGCCCTCATCGTGCCCACTGCCATCTGGATCCAGCTCAAGGTCCCGAAGGCCAAGCCCCTCATCGAGGTCCTTGCCCTCATGCCTTTCGTGATCCCGCCCATCATCCTGGCCTTCGGCCTCATCCGTTCGTACTCGAAACCGCCCTTCGCCCTCGTGTCGAGCCCCGCCCTCCTCGTGGCGGGCTACGTGATCATCGCCTTTCCATATATCTATCGCTCGGTCGACGCGGGACTGCGGGCCATGGACCTCCGCGGTCTATCCGAGGCGGCGCAGAGCCTGGGAGCCGGATGGCCCAGCCTCCTCTTCCGCGTCGTCCTGCCCAACCTGAGGACGGCCCTCCTATCCGCGGTATTCCTCACATTCGCAATCGTCATCGGCGAGCTCACGCTCGCGGTCCTCTTGGCCTGGCCCGCCTTCGGGCCCTATATGGCCCTCGTGGGCCGGGACCTCGCCTACGAGCCCGCCGCCCTCGCGATACTCAGTTTCGCCATGACGTGGGGCTCCATCGGCCTGATCCAGGCCATCAGTCGAGGCTCTCCGGGTCAAAGATCGAGCCTCGGCGGAACGCACTGAAAGCAGGAGCAGAGCCTATGCCATTCCTAGAGCTTCGCGAAGTCGTCAAGAGCTTCGGGCGCCACGAGGTCGTCAAAGGCCTCAGCCTCGACGTCGAGGAAGGCGAGTTCCTCTCCTTTCTCGGCGGCTCGGGCTGCGGCAAGACGACGACGCTGCGCATGATCGCCGGCTTCGAGACGCCCACGGCGGGCAGTATCCTGATCGACGGCGGCGACGTCTCCAGGGTCCAGCCCAACAGGCGCAATCTCGGCATGGTCTTCCAGAACTATGCCCTCTTCCCCAACATGACGGTCAGACGCAACATCGCTTTCGGGCTCAAGATCTCCGGCAGGAAGCGGAGCGAGATCGAGCGGCGGGTCGACGAGATGCTCGAGCTCATCCACATGGGCGAGTTCGCCGCTCGCTATCCCCACCAGCTCTCCGGCGGCCAGCAGCAGCGCGTCGCCCTGGCCCGCGCCATCGCCATCGAGCCGAGGGCCCTCCTCCTCGACGAGCCCCTCTCGGCCCTCGACGCGAAGATCCGGGTCAAGCTTCGCGACGACATCCGGGACATCCAGCGCAAGCTCGGCATCACGACGATCTACGTCACCCACGACCAGGAGGAGGCCCTCTCGATATCCGACCGGGTGGCGGTCATGAAGGACGGCCTCATCGAGCAGATAGGCGCCCCCTTCGAGATCTACAACCGCCCGGCCACGCCCTACGTAGCCGCCTTCATCGGGACTCTCAACATCATTCCCGCGACGGCCATCGATCCGGCCGCCGGCTCGGTCGCGGTCGGGGGCCAGGTCATCAGCGCGGGCAGGCGGCTGGACGCCAAGCCCGGCGAGGAGCTCAGCCTCAGCATCCGCCCCGAAGCCTTCACTCTCGGCGGCGCGAACTTCCTGGAGGGCAGCGTCGCCAAGGTCAAGCTCCTCGGCTCGATCGTGCGCCTAGTCGTGTCCGTCGGCGGCCGCGCCGTTTCGGCGGACGGCTTCAACGATCCCTCGCGCAGGATCCCCGCGGTGGGGGAGACGGTGCGGCTCGGCGTCGCCGCCGAGGCCATAGTCGTCTCCCGCCCCGAGGAGGCCCCCCTCGTCGCCCAGGTGGTCGAGGCCGAGGGTGTCGACGAGGCCTGAGCCGCCGCCGGGTGCGCGGAAGGGAAGGCGGGGAACTTAACTAGCCCCGGCGCCGCGTGGTATAAGGGTTTGTCTCCATGACGAAGCCGAATCCCCCGTCGATCCGCCGGCCCCTGGCCTTCTTCCTCTCCGCGCGCGCCGCGGCCACCGTAGCCTTCCAGATCCAGGCGGTCGCGGTCGGCTGGCGGATGTACGCGCTCACGGGAAGCGCGCTCTACTTGGGACTCGTCGGCCTGGCCCAGTTCCTGCCCATGTTCGTCCTTACCCTCGCGGTCGGCCACGTGATAGACAGCCATGACCGTCGCGGCATCGTCCGGATCTGCCAGCTCGTCGAGGCCCTCGCGACCGGACTGCTCGCGGCGGGCAGCCTGGCGGGCCTCCTCGGCAAGGAGAGCATCCTCCTGATCGTCGCGGTGATCGGCGCAGCGCGCGCTTTCGAGGGACCGTCCATGCAGTCCCTCCTGCCGGCCCTCGTGAGCCCGGAATCCTTCCCGCAGGCGGCCGCGTGGTCGGCCTCGGCGCTCCAGGTCGCGACCATCGTCGGGCCTGCCCTCGGCGGCCTCCTCTACGCGATCAGCCCGACCTTCGTCTTCGTCGCGGCCTCCCTTCTCTTCCTGGGATCGAGCGCCCTCGTGTCTATGATCAGGACGGAGCGAAAGCCTCCGAGCAGGGAAAGCGCCACGCTGAAGTCGGTCTTCGCCGGGATAGCCTTCATACGCGCGCGGCAGGTCATCCTCGGCGCGATCTCGCTCGATCTCTTCGCTGTCCTCCTTGGCGGCGCCACCGCTTTGTTGCCGATCTACGCGAGGGACATCCTCGCTACCGGCTCCTGGGGATTGGGCCTCCTGCGCTCCGCCCCGGCCTTCGGAGCCCTCTCGATGTCGCTCTTTCTCGCGCGCAGGCCCCTCCGGCGCAGGGTCGGGCGGACCATGTTCCTGGCCGTGACCGTCTTCGGCCTCGCCACGATCGTCTTCGCCCTCTCGACTTCCTTCGCCCTCTCGCTCTGCGCCCTGGCCGTCCTCGGGGCCTCCGACGTCGTCAGCGTCGTGGTCAGGCAGTCCCTCGTTCAGCTCCAGACCCCCGACGAGATGCGGGGCAGGGTGAGCGCCGTCAACTCGATGTTTATCGGCACCTCAAACCAGCTTGGAGAGTTCGAGTCGGGTCTGACGGCCTCCTGGTTCGGTACTGTCCCCGCAGTCCTCATTGGCGGGATCGGCACGCTCGCGGTGGTCGCGCTCTGGGTGCGGCTCTTCCCCCGGCTCGCGAAGGCGGACACGCTCGGCCGCTACTGACCCGGGAATAGAACAGTTGATGTGAGTATCAAAAAAGGGCCGCAGGGCTAAGCCCTTTTTCGATGCGACGACAGCTTTTCAATTGCCGGGTCAGTAATCCCGGCCGAGCGCGGACAGGGCTTCCGACGGCTCCGATTCGAAGAGGAGTTCGTAGTCGCGCCCGGCTGCGGAGAGCCGCAGGACGTGGAGGGAGGCGCCGTTCGCGTGGCTCCGAGCCTCGGCGACGGCTCCCCGGAAGGCCGATGCCGGTATGTATACGGACTCGTAGCGGTATCCTCTCGCCTTCCCCGTCCGCGGCATCCAGGAGCCGCGGACCAGGACCGCGAGCTCCGTGGGGACGACGGCCAGGAGGCAGCCGTCCAGTCGCCAGCGGAGAAGGCTCGCCGCGAGCCCGAGGAGGCTCCGCCTCCCGCAATCCTTCGGCGGAACCAGGACGCAGGGCGCCTGGTAGGCGAGCACGGCGAAGCCCGGATCGCGCCTTCGCAGCGCCCGGAGGCGGATCTGGAAGAGAATATCCTCCTCGGGAGGCTCGGCGGAGTGCCGGTCGGCCGGAAGGCGGCGCTCCGTTCCCGCCGCGGCGCATTCCCTGCGGACCTCGTCGATGAAGTCGCCGAGAATGTCGGCGGACACGGTGTTGAAGACGACGGAGAGGACTCCGCCGTCCGCGAGATCGATGCGCAATTCGCCGTAGAGGAGCTCCTGCACAAGGCTGATCGCGCCTATCTCGCCGAAGGCGATGTCCCGCCTCAGCACTTCGCCCCGCGAAAGACTCAGATGGACGATCCCCGAGCTTCCTACCGCCAGTATCCCTTCGTAAAGATCGCTGCCCGGCTTGGCCGCCTTCCTTTCCGCGGCGATAGGCAGCTTGATGAGGAGAGCCGAAGCCCTCAGCTCCTCGTACCAGGGGTCGAAGCGCGGAGGCATCTCCTGCGGCTCCGACACCGGGTAGGCCCAGGGCCCGAACCGATCGTATTCGACCCGCTGGCGCTCGGTGACCATGTCGGCGCCCCCCTTCTCACGCTTCGGCATCGGTCCGTTCCCGCGGCTCGGCGGGACGGTTCCGCTCGAGCCAGTAGCTGAAGGCCGCGGCCAGGCGGAGGAATTCCAGCTTGATCCTTTGCGGCTTGCGCCAGAGGGTCTTGTCGGTGATGAGCTTCACGAAGGTTTCGTACTTGTGCACCGGCGTCCCCAGCCGGTCCCACACAGCCTGCGGCGACTCGGTCTTGGAGACGGCCTTCCTCAGGGCCTCCTTGCCGCGCGGGCTGTTCCCCCAGACATAGAGCACGTCGAGGATGGCGAGCCGCTGGAGGTATTTCTCGCGGCCGCTCCCGGCCGCTCCGACGAGGACGGGAAGGAGGGCCGCGTAGAGCCGCCTGGCGCGACCTGACTCGCCCACTATCTTGAAGCCGGCCTCGGTGAAGCCTCCGATAATATCCGAGGCCAGTTTGTTGATGACGACTCCGGAGACGAGGGCGCCCCAAGGATTCAGGTAGGAGAGCCCGGCGGCCAGGAGGAAGGCGGGGGCGCTGCGGAGGAAGTTAGCCCTCTTGACCGGCAGGGTGAAGCCCCTGAGGCTGTTGTGGCCGTAGATGTAGAAGCCGTTGACGAGGGCGAGCGGAATGAAGCGCACGAGGCGGATCGCGAAATCGCCGAGCCCGGAGGCGGCGAGACCCGCGAAGGCGTAGCGGTCGAGGAGCTGCTCGAGGAAGCGGAGCAGGGGTATTGACAGGAAGGCGAAGAAGACCGAGTTGGCCGCGTTCGCGGCATCGAAGGAGGAGAGCCGCCAGCGAGAGGGATGGAGGCCGTGGCGGGCGAGCTCGTCCACCATGAAGTTGCGCAGGTAGGTGATCCCGAAGAAGGCCCCCAGGGTGAAGAGGCCGAAGGAGGGAGGGAAGCCGGAGAGGAAGGAGAGGACCTGGGCCGCCAGGAGGGCCAGGAGGGCTCCGGCCAGCATGCGCGCTGCGTCGCGTATGCCGGAGTTGAGATCGCCCCAGCTCGCGACGAGGGATATCGGTTTGGCGAGGGCCGCGGGCCTGGGGGCGCTTCCCCTATCCTTGCCCAGGGGGACTATGACCCTCTCCTTGCGGCCTTTCCGCCCTGGCCCCTCGCCCGGCAACGTGACGGGGAGGGGGGAGGACTTGTTTATCCAAAGCACCGCGCGCCAGTTGCGCAGCTCGTCGCGCGGGACGAAGCCCATGCCGGGGGCCATAAAGCCGTAGCCGTCGGAGTGGCTTCCGATGCGGGCCGCGAGGGGGCGGGCCCTGTAGCGCCCGCAGGCCTCTTCCACGAGGTCCCCGCTCGGGTCCGCGATCCCCCGCGCCACGAGGAGGGAGGTCGCTGCCCCGCGGTCCCCTGCGTTGAGGGCGCGCCTGAGCGCCTCGAGAAAGCGGGTGTCCTCGACATAGCCCGCCTGCCTGGCCCGGTTGCTCCAGATCTCGATGGCGTCGATGCGCGAGGCTCTCGCGAGGAGCTGGCGCACACAGACCTCGAGCTCGTCGTCCAGGGGCCGCACGTAGGCGACGCCTATCCTCCGCTCGCCGAGCTCCTCCTCGACCTCGGCGACGGCCGAGTAGAGCTTGTCGGCCTTGACGAAATTCCCCTCGGAAAGGATGTCCCGGTACAGGGGATCGAAGAAGCGCTTGCGCAGCTCGGCGGCCTTGAGCCCTTCCACCCCCGCGATCCCGGGCCGGGCGATCCGCCTGGCCTCGCGCAGCTTGGCCAGGCGGCGATGGAGGAGCTGGCCGAGATGGGCGTGGAAGAGGAACTTGCCCTTGGCCTGGGCGCGGAGGCTCTCGACGGAGAGCCGCTTCATCTCCCCCTGGGTCCCCGCGAAGCCCTCGTTGATGACGGGCAGGGAATGCTTGTTGAACTGGCGGATGAGCTCGGCGTAGAGCCGGTCGTACTCGGCGTAGTTGCCGTGGACGAGCTTGAGGAGGCCCTTCACCGAGGGCGCCTCGAGGAGAGCCTCGAGCTCCTTCGGCGTACCGCAGCCTCCCAGGAGGAGGATATGGTAGAGACGCCTCTTCTCCTTCGTCTGCACGAGGCACTCGAGCCCGAGGGTGACCCGGATGCCCATGATGCCGCCCGCCTCCACCGACTCTTCGAGGGCCGACGTGTCGAGGAAGTCCTCGTATACGATGGTCAGGCGCGAGAGTCCCTTTATGTAGGCGTCGAGGACGAGCTGGGCGGGGGTCTTCCGGCCGGGCCCCGCGTTGTCGTAGACCTGGTCGTCCCAGCCGTCGGAGCGCTCGGCGGCCGCCTCCGGGACCTCGGCGAGGCCCAGCTCGTCCAGCATGGTCCGGACGACGTAGGCCCGGCCCGAGAGTGTCTGGCGGAAGGCCGCCATGTAGCGGTGCTGGAGCGCGAGCTCACCCTTGGTCTTTACGGTCTCCTTGACGAGGGCGATCAGGATGCGCCTCGTGTTGTAGGGCATCTCGAGGCCCTGGTAGTTGTCGGCCTCGTCGCGGAGCCGGGCCAGGGCCACGAGGCGATCGGCCTTGTCGGCCGAGCAGATCGCCCCGTAGAGGAGGGCCATGTCGATCGCCTTGTCGTAGACGAGGTTCTTGATGCCGCTGACATGGCCATCGAGGAAGACGTGAACCCGGTCGAAGGGCTTGGAGGAGAGCCGATTCATCGTGGCCGTCGTCCTCCTGACCTCGGCGCTGAAGGTCAGGCGCGATGCTAAAGCATCGCGACGCGAAGCGAAGACTTCGCGGAGCGAAGACTTCGCTTCGCTGCTCGAATCCCGCGTCTTGCGGCGCGAGGCGAGGACTTCGCGGAGCGAAGACTTCGCTTCGCTGCTCGAATCCCGCGTCTTGCGGCGCGAAGCGAGGACTTCGCGGAGCGAAGACCTGGGTTCGCTGCTCGAATCCCGTGGCTCGCGGCGCTTCGGCGCCTCATCGACAGGGTATTCCGGCATATTGCTTTCCTCGAGACTAGAGTACTATATATAACCTGCGGTCCTCAATCGGCGCCGAAGGAGGAAGAGCGATATGATCGACTCCCTGTACAGGCTACTGGGCAGGTTTGGCTTCACGGATCCCCTTCATCCCCCGATCGTCCACATCCCGATCGGACTCGTCATCGGCGCCTTCGTGTTTCTCGCGGTGGCCCTGCTCTTCAAACGCGGGCAGCTCGTCGCGACCGCCCGTCACGCTTCCATCCTCGCCCTGGTCTTCGCCTTCCCCTCGATCCTCTTCGGGGCCCTCGACTGGATCCACTTCTACCACGCGGCTCCGATCCCCGCCATACGGATAAAGATGGTCCTCGCTGCCGCCCTCCTCGTCCTCCTGGCTCTGGGCATAATCCTCGGGGGCAAGGGCAAGTCGCGCAACGCGGCCCTCCTCGTCGTCTACGCCCTGTCCCTCCTCGACGTTGTGGCCCTGGGCTACTTCGGGGCGAGCCTCATCTACTCGCGCGGCCAGGCGTCAAGCCGGCCCAGCGCGGTCTCCTCCGCGGCCCCGGCCGCCGCGACCCCCGCCGGCTTCGAGGCGGGCAGGAGTCTGTTTGCGGACAACTGCCAGGCCTGCCACCCGGGCGGCGGAAACAGCGTCTACCCCAAGCTGCCCGTCGTGGGCTCCAAGCGCCTGGCCAGCCTCGCGGACTTCGAGGGCTTCGTCAGGGCGCCGAAGATGCCGGACGGCAGGAGCGGGGACATGCCTCCCTTCGGGCCGGAGGCGCTCAGCTCCGCCCAGGTCAAGGATCTCTACGCCTATGCGAGCGTCCAGTTCAAATGATGCTGATCGCCAGGGCCGCGAACACGGCCAGGGGGTAGAAGCAGGCCTTGTTGAAGTAGGCCATCGCGGACTCGGTGCTCTGCTCCCGCAGCCAGCGCAGGCCTGGAAGAACCAGGAGCAGTAGCCCCGCGGCCGCTGCCAGGATCAGGTAGACGGGGACCAGTCTGACGGGCGCGACGAGGGGAAAGGCCAGGCTGCAGAGGATGATGGCCGAGGCGAAGCCGGCCGCGATCCGCGAGGAGGCCGCCCTGCCGAAGCGGATGGGCAGGGTTCGTATGCCGAGGTTCACGTCCTCCTCGATGTCGCTCCAATCGTTCGTGATGTTCCGCCCGCCGATCTCCCAGGACGCGGCCCAGAGGGCGAAGAGGATCACCGCGAGCGGCGGGGGGCTCGAGCTGACCGCGAAGACCCCCGCCAGCCCTCCCACGGCCACCATCATCCCCGAGAGCAGTGCCTTCCAGTGCGTGACGCGGAGGAGCCTGCAATAGAGGAGCTCCAGTGCCACGGCGGCCACGAGGAGGATGGCGCACAGCGGCTTGAGGAGATAGGCAGTCGCGAGGGAGAGGACTCCCCAGAAGACCACCCAGGCGATCGCGGCCGGACGGCCGAGGGAGCCTTGCGCGATGGGGTGCCTCGTGCCGACGGAGTCGATGTCGAAGGCTTCGGAGTCCTTCCGGTACTTCGCCATCTTCTCGGCATCCACCTTCGCGTCCATGACGTCGTTGAGCGCGAATACGGCGGTGAAGCCCGAGAAGGCCGAGACCAGACCGAGGGCCGCGATCCGGAGGCTGGGGGCGGCCCCGAGGACGAGGAGGGCGCCCGCAGCCGGATGGGCCACGTCGAGGACCGAGTGAGTCATCCTTGAGAGACCGATGAACTTCCTCGCCGCGCCTCCGCGGACGGGAGAGCCGTCTTGCGCCACCATAGCCGCCATTCCCTGCCTCCTCAATGCGTGGTCAAGTGCCGCAGAATCCTTGCTACCCAGCCAATGGAATCATAGAGTTCGCCGCCTTCCCAGCGCAAGATGAGGGGCAAAACCACTGTTTATGGGGGAATCGCTAAGTTTGTCGCGCGTTTTTACTAACTTGGTGGAGGGGATTCACCAAGTTGGCTTCGGGTGCACGCCAAGTTGATCACGGCGGTTCACCAAGTTAGGCCGAAGCCGCACCCAAGCTGGCAAAAGATGGGGTCCAAGTTGAATAAAACGGCCCATCGCAAGATAGTCCGGGCTATTTCCCCTCGATAGTCCATCATATCATATAACTATCCGAGAGTCCTCCGCTGATTGGCGATTCACCACGCTCCACGCTATGCTAGACTTGGCCTCGAGGAGGGATCGTGGGGTGTAGAAGGTATCAGAGCGTTTCAGTAATGAACGAGGAACAGCGCAAACTCGTCGTCCGTGACATTTTTTCCAATTATCATCGGACCTACGACCTCGCCAACCGGGTGCTCAGCCTTCGCCGGGATGTGGCCTGGCGGCGTTTCGCCCTGCGCAGGATGAGTTTCGGCCCCGGTGGCCGCTTTCTCGACGTTGCGACCGGCACGGCCGATCTCGCGATCATGGCCGCGCTGGCCTTCCCCGATATCAGGGTCGACGGCATAGACTTCGCCGAGCCCATGCTCGAGATCGGCCGCTCCAAGGTCGAGCGCCGCGGTCTCGGAGCCAGGATATCGCTCGCGCGGGCCGACGCCCTCGACCTGCCCTTTCCCGACGCTTCCTTCGACGTGTGCGCGATAGCCTTCGGGATGCGCAACATCCCGGACATGGGCCGCGCCCTGCGCGAGATGGCCAGGGTCGCGATCCCGGGCGGCCTGGTGATGGTGCTCGAGATGAGCGCGGCCCTCGCCCCACCCATCCGCGCCCCCTACCTTTTCTACCTTAACAAGATACTCCCCTCGCTCGGGAGGCTTGTGGCCGGCGACGAAGCCGCCTACCTCTATCTTGCCGAGTCCATCATGAGGCATCCGGGCCCCGAGGCCTTCGCCGAGACTATGGGCTCGGCGGGCCTCGTCGGGGTCGAGGCCATGCGCCTGACCTGGGGCGCCGCCTATCTCCACGTCGGACGCGCCCCCGGCGGGCCGGGATCGGGGTCCTAAGTGGAACTCTCCAAGGTGCTCGAGCCGATCGTAGACGAAATGGCGGCAGTGGAAACGGAACTGGGGGGCGTGGCCGAGAGGATAGCCGCCTCGGACGGCGCCGGCTCCGGCATCCTCGAGCGCATCTCGCGCCATCCTTTCGCCGTCCCCGGGAAGCGGCTCAGGCCGGCCCTGGTGCTTCTCTCCTCACTGGCGGGCGAGCAGGCCTCCCGAGGCGCCAAGGCGGGCGCGCCGGAGCTCGGCCCTCCCCGGGCGGCCGCCATCCGCCTCGCCGCCGCCGTCGAGGTCCTCCACGCAGCCTCGCTCGTCCACGACGACATCATCGACGGCGCCGACGAGCGGCGCCACCAGGTCAGCCTCAATAAGCGCTATGGCAATCGCGTGGCCGTGCTGGCGGGGGACATCCTCTATACCGAGTTCTTCAGCCTCATAACCCAGCTCCCCGTGGTCGCGCCGCTCCGCTCGCGACTGCTATCCCTCTTCCTCGACACCACGAAGAAGATGTGCATCGGCGAGATCCTCGCGCAGGAGGCCGCGACCTCTGGGAAGAGCCTCGGATTCGAGGAATACCTCGTGATCAGCGAGGACAAGACGGCCTCCCTCTTCGCCTCCTGCTGCGAGGGGGGCGCCATCATCGGCGGATCCGGCGACGCGGGGATCAGGGGCCTCCAGGAATTCGGCCTCCTCTTCGGGCTCACCTTCCAGATGCTGGACGATCTGGCAGACCGCGACCACGGTCTCGATCCCGGGGTCGACCTTCAGGGCCGTACCCGGGACTTCGCCAGGCGGACGAGGAAGGCGGCCGCCGCCTTCGGCGGCTCGGCGGCAGGAGTGTCCGATCTCCTGGATTACGTACTGGCCCAAGCTCTTTCTCCTTGACAGCCGAGGGCTCGTCGCCTAACTTGACTGGCAGGGCGATGACGAAAGCGGAGCTCTTCATCGAACGGAGAGATCTTACTTTGCGAGGTTTCGCGCCCCGCGCGAAACTTCAGTGTCAAGGCCTTCGGCCTTGACTGGGAGACGACGATGGGCGGAATGGCCGCATTGGCCAGCTATCTCCTCCTGGTGATCGCGGTCGTGGGTTTCCTGCTCGGGATCACGCACGTCCTCGGCGAGCGGCACACGCAGCGCGGGACCGGCGTGCCCTACGAGTCGGGCGAGCTCCCCACCGGGAGCGCCCGCGTGCGCTTCCCCGCCGATTTCTACCTCGTCGCCATGTTCTTCGTGGTCTTCGACGCGGCTTCCGTCTTCCTCTTCGCCTGGGCGGTCGCGGCCCGCGAGCTCGGGTGGGCCGGCTACGCGGTCATGCTCGCCTTCCTCCTCGAGACGGTCACCGCCCTCGCCTACCTCTGGAGGGCCGGCGCCTTCGACTGGGGCAGGATCCGCTCCGCCGAGCACCTCGAAAGGCACGGGCTGACGAGATGAAGCAGGTCGATCCCTCCCGCCATCCCTTCGCGGACATTCAGCTCGCCCGGAGGGCCGACCTCCTCGCCTGGGGCCGGTCGCGCTCCCTCTGGCCATTCAATTTCGGCCTCTCCTGCTGCTACGTGGAGCTCGCGACCTCGTTGACCAGCAGGTTCGACCTGGCGCGATTCGGCTCGGAGATCATCCGGGGCTCCCCCCGCGAGGCCGACGTAATGGTCGTCGCCGGCACCGTCTTCGCGAAGATGGCGCCCATGGTGCGGCACATGTGGGAGCAGATGATGGAGCCGCGCTGGGTCATCTCGATGGGGGCCTGCGCGAGCTCCGGCGGGATGTACGACATCTACAGCGTCGTCCAGGGCGTCGACTCCTTCCTTCCGGTCGATATCTACATCCAGGGCTGCCCTCCGAGCCCGGATTCCTTCATGCGGGGCCTGACCCTCCTCCAGGAGTCCATCGAGCAGGAGAAGAGGCCGCTGTCCTGGGTGGTGGGGCCCCAGGGGGTCGTCAAGCCTCCGAGGCCCTCGATGCGCGACATCATGCGCGACGAGCGGCGCGATCGCGGCGGCCTCGAGCCGCCGGACAGGGTCTAGCCTATGGAAAAGGGCGACATTCTGAGGGAGCTCGCAGAGGCCTTCGGCTCGGATCGTCTGGTCGTCCAGGAGACGAGGGACGGCATGCCCACGGCCTGGGTCCCGAAGGGACTCATCCTCGAGGTCCTGTCCTACCTGAAGAGCGCGCCCTCGGGCGCCTTTCCCATGCTCTACGACCTCACCGCCATCGACGAGCGAGAGCGCGAGCACCGCGAGGGGCAGCCGGCGTCGGCCTTCAGCGTCGTCTACCAGCTGCTCTCCTTCGACCGCAACGAGGACATCCGGCTCAAGGTGGCGCTGGAAGGCGGGGAGCCCTCGATCCCGAGCGCGACGGCGCTCTGGCCGAACGCGGATTTCTACGAGCGCGAAGTCTGGGACATGTTCGGCATCGGTTTCGAGGGACGGCCCGGGCTGAGGCGCATCCTCATGCCGCCCTGGTGGGAGGGCCACCCTCTGCGCAAGGAGCATCCGGCCCGGGCCACCGACATCGGCCGCTTCAGCATGAGCGACGACGAGCAGGCGGCCATGCTCGAGGCCTTGCGCTTCGATCCAGAGGCTTGGCAGGTCGGCCCGGGAGCTCCGGGCGCCGGCGATCAGGCGGGCGAGGTCCCGGCCGACGGGACCTTCTACATCAACGTCGGTCCCCAGCACCCCAGCGCCCACGGCGTGCTCAGGCTCGTGGCCAAGCTCGAGGGCGAAGTGATCGTCGATCTCTACCCCGACATCGGGTATCACCACCGGGGCGCCGAGAAGATGGGCGAGCGCCAGTCCTGGCACAGCTACATCCCCTACACCGACCGGATCGACTATCTCGCCGGCTCCATGAACGAGCTGCCCTACCTCATGGCCGTCGAGGCCCTCGCGGGCATCCGGGTGCCGGAGCGGGCCATGGTGATCCGCGTCATGATGGCCGAGCTGTTCCGCATCATAAGCCATCTCGTGTTCTACGGCACCTTCAGCCAGGATGTCGGCCAGATGTCGCCGGTCTTCTACATGTTCAACGACCGCGAGCGCGCCTTCGACATCGTCGAGGCGGTGACCGGCGGCCGCATGCATCCGGGCTGGTTCAGGATCGGCGGAGTCGCGATGGACCTGCCCCGGGGCTGGGAGGAGATGGTCCTGGCCTTCGTGAAGTACATGAGGGGCACCTTGAAGGACTACGACGCCGCGATCATGCGCTCTCGCCTCTTCAAGGCGCGCACCGTGGGCATAGGGGCGATCAGCTTGCCCGAGGCGATCGAGTGGGGAGCCACCGGCCCCTTCCTCCGCGCCTGCGGCCTCGAGTGGGACCTCCGCAAGAAGCGGCCCTACGGGGGCTACGAGCGCTTCGATTTCGATATCCCCACTGCGAAGGGAGGGGATTCCTACGACCGCCTCGCGATACACGTGGAGGAGATGCGGCAGAGCCTGCGCATCATCGAGCAGTGCGTGAAGGGAATGCCCGGGGGGCCCTACAAGGCGGACCATCCCCTCGCCGTTCCCCCTCCCCGGGAGCGCACGATGCGCGACATCGAGACCCTCATCGACCATTTCCTGGGCGTCAGCTGGGGCCCGAACATCCCGCCGGGCGAGGCCTGCGCGACGGTCGAGGGGGCGAAGGGGCAGAATTCCTACTATCTTATCAGCGACGGGGGAGGCATGTCCTACAGGACCCGGATCCGGACGCCCTCCTTCGCCCACATCCAGATGGCTCCGATGATGTCCAGGGGGCTGACCGTGTCGGACCTCGTGGTGATCCTGGGCAGCGTCGATTACGTCCTCGCGGACGTGGACAGGTGAGGGGCGGATGCTGAAGGACGAGGAGAGAAGGCGGATCGAGGCCGAGGCGCGCCGCTACCCATCGCGGAGGGCGGCGCTTTCCGAGGCTCTCATGATCGCCCAGGAGTCGCGGGGCTGGGTGAGCGACGAAGCCCTCGCGGAGGCGGCGCGCGAGGCAGGAGTCTCGGTCGCCTCGGCCGAGAGCGTCGCCACCTTCTACGAGCTCGTCTATCGCCGGCCCGTGGGCGCCCACGTCGTCCTCGTCTGCGACTCGGTGAGCTGCTGGATCAAGGGAAGCGCGAGCCTCGTCGACGCGCTCGAGGCGAAGCTGGGCATTGGCCTCGGCGGGACGACGAGCGACGGCCTCTTCACCCTCCTGCCCGCCGGCTGCCTCGGGCTCTGCGAGGCGGCCCCGGCGGTCCTGATCGACGGGGAGGTCTACGGTGACCTGACCCCGCAAAAACTGGACGCGATCATAGACGGCATCCGAGGAGGGGGCCATGGCGACGCCGCTCTGCGATAGGATGCCCGCCGGCGGAGGGTCGGCTTCCCTCGCGGGCTATCGCGCGGCCGGGGGCTATGTCGGCCTGGCCAGGGCCCTCGAGGCTGGTCCGGCGGCCGTCGCCGAGACGGTGAAGGGCGCCGGCCTGCGCGGGAGGGGCGGCGCGGGCTTCCCCACCGCGATGAAGTGGGCCGCGGTGCCTCCGCCCGACGGGGGAGCGCGCTACCTCGTCGTCAACGCCGACGAGAAAGAGCCGGGGACCATGAAGGACCGCTTCCTCATGGAAGGCGATCCCCATCAGCTGGTCGAGGGCATCGCGATCGCCGCGCACGCTATCGGCGCGCGCACCGCCTACATCTACCTCCGGCGCGAATACGGACGCTGCGCCCGGGAGCTCGAGAGGGCCATCGGCGAGGCTTCGGCCGCGGGCCTCCTCGAGGCTCTCGAGCTCCACCTCCACCTCGGGGCGGGACGCTATCTCTGCGGCGAGGAGACCGGACTGCTCAACGCCATCGAGGGCAGGAGGGCGGCCCCCCGCAACAAGCCTCCCTTCCCCCAGGTCTCGGGCCTCTGGGGAAGGCCGACCGTCGTGAACAATGTCGAGACTCTCTGCAATCTCCCCCATATCATGAGGGAGGGCGCCGACTGGTACAGATCCATATCCTCTTCCGGCGACGGAGGCACCAAAATCTACGGAGCCAGCGGCTGGGTTTCCAGGCCGGGGCTCTGGGAGCTTCCGCTGGGCGCGACCGCGGGCGAGATACTGGACCGGGCCGGGGGCGTGGCGCCGGGGCGGACGCTGCGGGGCTTCCTCCCCGGCGGCGCCTCGACCGACTTCCTCCCGGCCTCTAAGCTGGACGTCAAAATGGACTTCGACTCGGTGGCCGCCTCGGGCTCGAGGCTCGGCACCGGCACCATGATCATCCTCGACGACCGGACCTGCCCTGTGGGCATGCTTCTCTCGCTCGAGAAATTCTTCGCGCGGGAGTCCTGCGGCTGGTGCACGCCCTGCAGGGAAGGTCTTCCCTGGGTGACTCGCTGCCTCGAGGCCCTCGAGGCAGGCGAGGGAGAGATGGGCGACATCGAGATCCTGGACGAGCACGCGAAGGCCCTGGCCCCGGGACGGACCTTCTGCGCCCTCGCGCCCGGCGCGATGGAGCCCCTCGCCAGCGCGCTCAAACTCTTCCGCGAGGACTTCGTCGACCACGTGACGAGGAAAGGCTGCAGGTGGAAATGAGCACGGCGAACATTTTCGTCGACGGCCGGCGCTACTCGATCGAGGGCGCGGAGACCAAGAACCTCCTCGAGGCCTGCCTGTCCCTCGGCCTGGACCTGCCCTACTTCTGCTGGCATCCCGCGATGCACTCGGTCGGGGCCTGCAGGCAGTGCGCGGTCAAGCTCTTCAAGGACGAGGCGGATACCAGGGGCCGGCTCGCCATGGCCTGCATGACGCCCGTGATCGAGGGCCTGCGCGCGTCCGTCGAGGATCCCGAGGCGAAGGCCTTCAGGGCCGGCGTCATCGAATGGCTCATGGTCAACCATCCCCACGACTGCCCCATATGCGACGAGGGCGGCGAATGCCACCTCCAGGACATGACGGTGATGACGGGCCACGTCAGGAGGCGCTACCGCTTCGAGAAGCGGGAGCATAGGAGCCAGGACCTGGGTCCCTTCGTCGCCCACGAGATGAACCGCTGCATCCAGTGCTACCGCTGCGTCCGCTTCTACCGCGACTACGCGGGGGGGAAGGACCTCGACGTCCAGGGCTGGCACGACTCGGTCTTCTTCGGGAGGGCCGAGGACGGCGCCCTCGAGAGCCCCTTCAGCGGCAATCTCTGCGAAGTCTGCCCCACCGGCGTCTTCACCGACAGGACCCAGGGCTCGCACCCCAGCCGCAAGTGGGACCTGCACACGAGTCCCTCCGTCTGCCCGCATTGCGGCCTGGGCTGCTCCACCATCCCGGGGGAGCGCTATGGCGAGCTCAAGCGTGTGCGCCCGCGCTACAACGCCGACGTCAACGGCTACTTCATCTGCGACAGGGGGCGCTACGGCCCGGCCTTCGCGGATTCGAAGGACCGCCTGGGCGAGTGCCTCGTGCGCGGGCCCTCGGGCCAGGTCCGGGCCTCCCGCGAAGTCGCGCTGGAGGCGGCCCGCGCCGCCCTGAGAGGAAGCGCCGCGGTCGGCATCGGCTCGCCCCGCGCGTCCATCGAGACGAACTTCGCGCTTCGCCGATTGGTCGGCCCCGAGCGCTTCTTCCTGGCGGTCCCCGACGAGGAGCTCTCACTCTACACCCTGATGCGCCGGATCCTAGAGGCGGCGGGAAGGCGCGCAGCCTCGCCCCTCGAGGCGGAGAGCGCCGACGCCGTCCTCGTCCTCGGCGAGGACGTCTGGAACGCGGCGCCGATCCTCGCCCTGCGCCTGCGGCAGGCATCGCGCAACGCGCCCAACGAGTCGGCCATGCGCGACAAGCGCATACCCGCCTGGGACGACGCCGCCCTCCGCCAGGCGGTACAGGACAGGCCGGGCCCCTTCTTCGTCGCGAGTCCCGGGCCCACTCCCCTGGACGAGTCGGCCGAGGCCAGCTATCGAGCGGCTCCCGACGATATCGCCCGACTGGGCTACGCCGTCGCCGCCCTCGTCGATCCCGCCTTCGCCGAGCCCGAGGGTCTGGGCGAGGCGCAGTCCGCCCTCGCCCAGCGCATCGCGTCCGCCCTCATGCGGGCGAAGCGTCCCCTCGTCGTCGCGGGATCCGGCCTGGGGAGCGCCGCGACTATAGGCTCCGCGGCCGCGGTGCTGGCGGCCCTCGCGGCGAGGGGCCAGGACGCGCGGATCTGCCTGGTCTTCCCCGAGGCGAACAGCCTCGGGGCGACCATTCTCTCGGCCGGAGGGCTCGAATCGGCGGGCCGAGCCCTCGCGGCGGGCGGTCGCGCGGCGCTGATCGTGGCCGAGGCCGATCTGTCCCGCTCCTCTATCGGGCAATCTCCGCTCGGGCGGGACCTCATGGCGATGGCCTCCTCGACGATAGTCCTCGACCACGGCGCGAGCGCGACGACGCTGGCCGCGGACATAGTGCTGCCCTCCGCCACGACCCTCGAAGGCTCGGGCACCTTCGTCTCCCTCGAAGGCCGGGCGCAGCGATTCTTCGCCCTGCGCAAAGGAGTAGGACCCGTCCAGGACGCCTGGCGCTGGCTCGACGAGCTGGCCTCGATCCCCGCGGAGGGGCTCGACGGGATCGACGCGGCGATCGCGGATGATATCCCCGAGCTGGCCGCGATAGCCCGAGCCGCTCCCGCTTCGAGCTTCAGGCTCGTCGGCCGGAAGGTGGCCCGAGGGGCCCTGCGCGAGAGCGGCCGCACGTCGATGCACGCCAACGTCGAGCCGCGCGAGCCCGATCCGGCCGTGGATCCGGACTCCAGCCTCTCCTACTCCATGGAGGGGCCGCGGGATGCGCCGCCACCGCTCCTGCCCCGCTATTGGGCCCCCGGTTGGAACTCCGACCAGGCGATAAACAAGTTCCAAACGGAAGTCGGGAAGGGCCTGAGGGGCGGCGAGATCGGCGCGCGGGTCCTTCCGACGGAGACGGACCGGGAAGCGCTTCGAGAGGCGGCCGGCGGAAGGGCTATCCCGCCCGCCTTCTCGAAGCGTCCCGACGCCCTCCTCGTCCTCGCGCGACGCGAGGTCTTCGGCTCCGAGGAGCTGTCGGCCAAGTCTCCGTCCGTCGCGTCCCTCGTCCCCGAGCCGAGGCTCTTCCTCTCCGCGGCGGACGCGGGCAGGCTCGGCCTCGAGGAGGGGAAGCTCGCCGCGATCGGCTTCCTGGCCGCCGAGGCGAACCGGCCGCGCGAGGCGCCGCTCGCGCTCCGCGTCCGGATCGCGGATCTGCCGGAAGGAGTCGCGACGCTGCCATGGGGCTTCCCCGCCCTTCCGGGATCTCCGCTCGCGGCCTGGGCCGCCGTGCGGCCGGCCTCGGTGGAGGGAGCATGAGCGGATCCGGCAGCCTCCCCATCGCCGTCGGCGTAGTCGTCGTGCTATTCGGGGTCCTGACCGTCGCGGCCCTCAGCATTTGGCTCGAGCGGAGGCTCCTGGGATTGCTGCAGCAGCGCTCGGGCCCGAATCGCGTCGGCCCCCTCGGCCTCCTCCAGGTCGTCGCCGACACCATCAAGATCTTCACGAAGGAGAACTGGATCCCGCCCTTCGCCGACAGGGCGGTCTTCGTGCTCGCGCCTCCGGTGGTCATCGCCACCGCCCTCGCCTCCTTCGCCGTCGTGCCTTTCGCGCCTGGCCTCGTCGTCGCCGACATCGACGTCGGCCTCCTCTTCTTCCTGGCCATGTCCTCGCTCGCGGTCTACGGCGTCGCGCTCTCGGGCTGGGCCTCGAACAGCAAGTTCTCCCTCCTCGGCAGCGTCCGCGCGGTCGGGCAGATGGTGAGCTACGAGGTCTTCATGGGGCTCTCCCTCCTCGGCGTGGTGGTCCAGGCGGGATCCTTCAGCCTCGTGGACATCGTGAAGGCGCAGCGGGGCCTGTGGAACTGCGTGCCGCAGTTCGCCGGCCTCTGCGTTTTCTTCGTCGCCTCCCTCGCCGAGACCAGGCGCATTCCCTTCGATCTCCCGGAGGCCGAGAACGAGCTCGTGGCCGGCTACCATACCGAGTACTCGGGCTTCAAGTTCGCGATGTTCTACCTTGGCGAGTACGTAGGCGTGACCCTCAACTCGGCCCTCCTCGTCACCCTCTTCTTCGGAGGCTGGTACGGGCCCATCCTCCCGCCGATCGTCTGGTTCCTCGCCAAGACCACCTTCTTCGTCGCCGTGTTCATCCTCGTGCGCGGCTCCCTGCCGCGCCCCCGATACGACCAGCTCATCTCCTTCGGATGGAAGCTGATGCTGCCCCTGGCCCTCGTCAACCTCGCGGCGACGGGGGCGATCGTCCTGGCGGCCTCGGGGCCGCGTTAGCCGAAGGCCTAGCGAAGCGTTAGCCGAAGGCCCGGCGAGTCGAAGCGTTTAGCCGTCTAGGAGGAAGGCATGTGGAGCGCGCTGCGTTCGATCTGGATAGTCTTCAAGCACCTCTTCAGACCGCGCGTGACGGTCCAGTATCCCGAGACGAAGAGGCGCCTGCCGCCGCGCTGGCGGGGCAGGATAGTGCTGACTCGGGACGCCCGCGGCGAGGAGCGCTGCGTCGCCTGCTACCTCTGCGCGGCGGTCTGCCCCCCTTCGTGCATCTCGCTGCAGTCAGCGACTCGGGAGAACGGGAGGCGCTACCCCGCCTTCTTCCGCATCAACTTCTCGCGCTGCATATTCTGCGGCTTCTGCGAGGAGGCCTGCCCCACCTACGCGATCCAGCTCACGCCCGACTACGAGATGAGCGAGTTCCAGCGGAAGAACCTCGTCTACGAGAAAGAGGACCTGCTGGTCTCGGGCGAGGGCAAGTATCCGGGCTACGACTTCTATCGGGAAGCGGGAGTCAAGCCGGACCCGGCCGCGGCCGGGAAGCGCCGCGCCCCGGTCGACCCGAGGAGTCTCCTGCCGTGAGCGCCCTGCTGGCGATAGCGGCCTTCGTCGCGGTGGCGTCGACGACGGCGGTGGTCCTGCAGAGAAGGGCGGTCCATGCCCTGCTCTACCTGATCGTATCCTTCTTCGCCCTCGCCGTCGCGATGCTCGCGCTGGGAGCCGCCTTCGCCGCCGCCCTCGAGGTCGTCGTCTACGCGGGCGCCATCCTCGTCCTCTTCGTCTTCGTCGTCATGATGATAGGCGCCGAGGGTCCCATCCCGGGACCGAGGGCCTGGATCGGCCCCGTATGCCTCTCCATCGTCCTCCTGGGCGAGCTGGCCTATGCCTTCCTCGTCGAGCCCGGCCTCCTCGCGCCGGCGGGAAGCGGGACGCCGCCGGCGGTCAGGCCCAAGGAAGTGGGCATGGCCCTCTTCGGCCCCTACGCCATCTGCGTCGAGATCGCCGCCTTCCTCCTCCTGTCCGGCCTGGTCGGGGCCTACCGCATAGGGCGGCGCGACGCCGGGTCGCGGGCGGGTGGAGGCAAGCCATGAGCGCCCAGGATCTCCAGCTCGCGCTGGCCCTGGCGGCAGTCCTCTTCGTCATAGGCCTGGCGGGCATGATCGCGCGCAGGAGCCTCGTCTTCATGCTCCTGTGCACCGAAATCATGCTCAACGCGGCGGGTTTCGCCTTCATAATCGCGGGCGCGCGCTGGGGACGTCCCGAGGGCCAGGCGATGTTCATATTCCTCCTGGTCACCGCGGCCGCCGAAGTCGCGGTCGGTCTGGCGCTGATCCTCGCCCTGTCCGGCCGGCTCAAGGACCTGGACGCGGACGAAATACGCTCGGGAGGAGCCTAGAGCATGGAACTGATCTGGCTCGTACCCGCGCTGCCGCTCGCGGGCTTCGTCGTCCTCGCCTTCGGCCGCGGCCTGCCGGGCAAGACGGCGGGCGCGGTCGGCAGCGCCGCGGTCGGGCTGTCCGCGGTCGCGGCATGCATCGTCGCGTGGATGTACATGTCCGGAACGGCGCAGGGATCCCCGGCCGCGGCGGCCGCCTACTCGACAAGCCTTTGGCCCTGGCTCGAGCTGGGCTCGGCCTCCCCGGCCATCGCCTTCTCGGTGGACGCCCTCTCCGTAGTCATGATCCTCGTCGTGTCCGTCGTGGGCTTCCTGATCCACCTCTTCTCCATCGAGCACATGGAGGGCGAGGAAGGCTATCACCGCTTCTTCGCCTACATGAATCTCTTCGTTGCCTTCATGCTGATCCTCGTGCTGGCGGACAACTTCCTTCTTATGTACCTGGGGTGGGAGGGCGTGGGCCTCTGCTCCTTCCTCCTCATCGGCTTCTGGTACCGGGACAGGAGCAACGGGAACGCGGCCCGCAAGGCCTTCATCGTGACCAGGGTCGGAGACGTCGCCCTCCTCCTCGGGATACTCCTCGTGGCGGCGAACCTGGGCAGCCTCGCGATTGGCGAAGCCTCGCGGCGAGCGGCGTCTGCCTGGGCGCCCGGCTCCGGCATCGCCGTCCTCGCGGCCGCCCTCATCCTCGGAGGCGCCCTGGGCAAGTCGGCTCAGCTCCCGCTGCACACCTGGCTGCCCGACGCGATGGCCGGACCGTCCCCGGTGAGCGCTCTCATCCACGCCGCAACCATGGTGACGGCGGGCGTCTACCTGGTCGCCCGCTCGAACGCCTTCTTCGCGCTGGCGCCCCAGATCATGACGGCGGTCGCCGTCGTCGGCGCGGCCACCCTCCTCGTCGCCGGGGCCAGCGCCCTGGCTCAGCGCGACCTAAAGCGCATCCTCGCCTATTCGACCATGAGCCAGATCGGCTATATGTTCCTCGCCCTCGGCGTCGCCGCGTGGACGGGGGCGGTCTTCCACCTGGCGACCCACGCCCTCTTCAAGTCCCTCCTCTTCCTAGCGGCCGGGGCCGTGATCAACGCCCTCGGCCACGAGCGCGACGTCTTCGCCATGGGAGGCCTCGCGAAGAAGATGCCCCTGCTCTTCTGGACCTTCCTCGCGGGAGCCTTCGGGCTGACGGCCCTGCCTCCGGTCACCGCCGGCCTCGCCAGCAAGGACGCGATCATCGCGCGCCTATGGTACGTAGGGGGCGACGCCCGCCTCCTGTGGTGGGCCGCGATGGCCGGAGTCTTCCTCACCTCCCTGTACACCTTCCGGATGGTCTTCCTGGTGTTCGCCGGCGAAAGCCGCGGCGAGCACCGCGTCGCGGACCACGGCCCGGCGGGAGCGTCGACGGCGATCCCGCTGATCGTCCTCGCGGCGCTCTGCCTCGTCGGCGGTCTCGTCGACCTTCCCCGTTTCCTCGGCGGCTCGCCCTATTTCGGCCGCTTCGTCGGCGGAGCCCTGCCGCCGTCCCCCGAGCTCGGCGCGAGCGACGGCCAGGAGTTCCTCCTATCCCTGGCGCCCCTCGTCCTCACTCTCGTCGGCATTCCCGTCGCCTGGCTGATCGCCCGGCGCAGTCTCGCGAAGGCCGCTTCGCCCGAAGCGGCCCCGAGCGCCGGATCGAAGCTCGCGGCCTTTGTCCGAGGCGGCTTCGGCTTCGACGGCCTCTACTCCTTCCTCTTCGTCCGGCCCCTCTCGCGACTCGCAGGCAGGGGCGTCGACCCCGTCAATCTCGCATCGGAAGGCCTGCGGGGCCTGACGATGCGCGCCTCGAGCCTCCTCGCCTCCTCCCAGGACGGCAGGCCCAGGCGATACCTGGCCGTGCTCGCCTTCGGCGCGGCCATCCTCCTCGCGGCGGTGCTCCTATGATCCTCGCGCTCTTCGTCGCCCTCCCTCTAGTCTGCGGCCTCGTCGGGTGGGCCCTCGGCGGGCGGTCCGGCCTGGCCTCCCGCGTCGCGGCTCTGGCCGGCAGCCTGGCCTGCCTGGCCCTAGCGCTCTCGCTCTGGCTCGGGAGCGCCCTGCCCGCGCGGCTCGAGCTTCCCTGGATTCCTTCCATCGGCGCCTCTTTTTCGCTCTCCCTCGACGGACTGTCCCTGCCCTTCCTCGCGCTCTCCGGTCTCCTCGGCGCGGCGGCGGTCGTCGCCTCGTGGAAAGGGATCGAGGAGCGGGTCTCCTTCTTCCACTTCAATCTCTCCCTCACCCTGGCCGGCATCAACGGCGTCTTCCTCGCGAGCGACCTCTTCCTCTTCGCCTTCATGTGGGAGCTCATGCTCGTTCCCATGTTCTTCGTGATCGACATCTGGGGCCACGGAGGAAGGCATCGCGCGGCGGTCAAGTTCTTCATCTTCACCCAGGCTGGCGGCCTTCTCATGATCGCGGCCATCGCCGGCCTCTACGCGGCCCACGGCTCGCGGACGGGAGACTGGAGCTTCGCCTACGACAGGCTCCTGGGCGCCTCCGCGACCGGCGCCCTGTCGCCGACCCTCCAACTCCTCCTCATGCTCGGCTTCTTCGCTGGCTTCGCCGTCAAGCTCCCGGCCTTCGGGCTCCACGCCTGGCTGCCCGACGCGCACACGGAGGCGCCGACCGCCGGCTCGATCCTCCTCGCCGGCCTCCTCCTCAAGACCGGAGGCTACGGGCTGCTCCGCTTCGCCATCCCGCTCTTCCCGGAGGTCTCGAGGTCTTTCGCCCCGGTCGCGATGTGGCTGGGGGCCGCGGGGATCCTCTGGGGCGGCGTCATGGCGCTCGGGCAGTCCGACATGAAACGCCTCGTCGCCTATTCGAGCGTGAGCCACCTGGGCTTCGTACTGGTCGGCATCTATTCCTTCGATCCCTCGGGGCGGAACGGGGCCGTGATCCAGATGCTCAGCCACGGCCTGTCCACGGGCGCCCTCTTCATGCTCGTCGGAGCCCTGCAGGATCGGATCGGCACGAGGGAGCTCGGCCGCATGGGAGGCCTGGCGCGCGCGGCGCCCCGGATGGGCGCTCTCGGGCTCGTCCTGACGCTCGCGCTCCTGGGCCTTCCGGGGATGGGCAATTTCATCGGCGAGCTCCTCGTGCTCTTCGGCGCCTTCAAGAGCGACCCGGCGGTCGCCGTCGTCTCGGGCCTTGGCCTCGTCGTCGCGATGGCCTACGCTCTGCGGATGTTCCAGCTCGCCTTCCACGGCGAGGCGAAGGAGAAGCGCGAGCTCGCCGACCTCACCCGCGTCGAGACGGCCACTCTCGGCGTCCTGGTCGCCGTCCTCCTCTGGGTCGGCCTCTATCCTCGGGGAGTGCTCTCGCTGATCTCCCTCGCCCTGCCGGGCCTTTCGGGAGGGGCGACGCCATGAGTCTCGACCAAGCCTTCGCCGCCTCGCCCCTCGTCGTCCTCGCCCTCGCGGGCGTCGCCTGCCTCCTGGCTATCTCCTTCGCGAAGAGGAAGGCCGAAGCCGCCTTCGCGGTCTGCGCGATCGGGATGGCGGCCGCGATCGCGTCGTCCATCGCGCTGTCGCTGCCGAGGATGCCGTTGCGGATCGAGGGTCTCCTGTCGATGGACGGCCTGTCCTTCATCGGCACGGCGATCATCCTGGCCTCGGGCCTGGCGATCGCCCTCGCCTCCCGACCCTACCTCGCGCGGAGGGAGGGAGAGCGGGGCGAGTACTACGCCCTTCTCTTGTTCGCGACCCTGGGCGCGAGCGTCCTGGCGGCGAGCTCGAGCCTCGCCACCCTCTTCCTGGGCCTCGAGCTTCTCTCCGTCTCCCTGTACGCCCTCGTCGCCTACCGGCGCGAGGGGGCGGAAGGGACGAAGGCGGCCTTCACCTATCTCATCCTCGCCTCGGTAGCCTCGGCCTTCCTCCTCTTCGGAATGGCCCTCGCCTACTTCCAGACCGGGAGCCTCGAGTTGTCGCGCGCGACGCAGGCCGCGGCCGACGGCTCGGGGGGTCCCCTGATCATCGCCGCCTTCGCCATGATGGGCGTCGGCTTCGCCTTCAAGCTCGCGGTGGCCCCCTTCCACATGTGGGCGCCCGAAGTCTACGAAGGCTCTACCGCGCCGGTCGCCGCCCTCATCGCGACGGTCTCCAAAGCCGCGATGGCGATCCCCCTCGTCAGGATCCTCGCTCCGCGCATCCTTGCCGCCGCCTCCGGGGGCGCCGCTTCCTCCATCCTATGGATCGTCGCCGCCCTCTCGGGCGTCTCGATGATCGCCGGCAACCTTCTCGCGCTCCGGGAAGACCGGGTCAAGAGGATGCTCGCCGGCTCGTCCATCGCCCAGATCGGCTACATCCTCGTCGCGCTGATCGCGGGCGGAGACTACGGGACTTCCTCGGCGCTGTTCTACCTCGCGGCATATTCCCTGTCGACGCTCGGAGCCTTCGCCTGCGTCGCCGCCCTCTCGCCCGCCCGAAGCGACTCCTCGGGGCGCGCGGACGCGCGCCGCGAGGACTTCCGCGGACTCTACCTGCGACGCCCCCTGGTCTCCGCGGTCATGACTGCCTCCCTCCTCTCCCTCGCCGGCATGCCGCTCACGGCGGGCTTCATCGGAAAATTCATGATCTTCGCGGCCGGCGTCCGCATAGGGAACGCGACGCGCATCCTCGCCGTCCTCCTCGCCCTGAACAGTGCCGTCTCGCTCTTCTACTACCTGCGCCTCGTCTCGCTTATATACCGCAGACCCGAAACCGAGAGGGAAGGCGCGGTCGGGACCCCGAAGGAGTTCGGAGGCGCCGCCGTCGCCATGCCGAAGGGCTCCTTCCTAGCCGGCGTCGCGCTCGCGCTCATAGGCCTATCCATCCTCCTCCTCGGCACGGCTCCCGGGCCGGCCCTGAGCTTCATCGCGGCGCTAGCGGTCCGCTAGCTTGCATCCCGGGCCCGCATCGATTATTATTGGGTCATGGACATTCAGGGCATAAGCATGGATTCCGCGCGGTCGAACCTCCTCGATCAAGTGGGGGTCTCCATGCTGGCGAAGGGGCTGAAGGGCGAACAGGCCGAGGCGGCCGATCTGCTGAAATCCCTCGGCCAGGCGGCGCCCCTGGCAGAAGGCACGGGCACTCGAATAGATCTTTTCGCCTAACCCTTCTCCGGATCAGCCTCCTCGCCTCCGTCGCAAGACGAATAACTCCGCATATGGTATAAATGGCAATGGACTTCGACAGAGTCATAGACCGAAGCGGAACGGACTCCCTCAAATGGGACAATCCCAAGAACGGACCGGGCCTCCCGGATATCATCCCCCTCTGGGTGGCGGACATGGACTTCGCCCCCCCTCCGGCGGTCCTCGAGGCCGTCGGCAAGCGCTGCGAGCACCCCATATTCGGCTATACCCTGCCGGCGCGAGAGTACTTCGAGGCGGTTTCCGCCTGGTACGGCCGGAGGCAGGGCATAGGGCTCGGCCCCGAGGAGATCCTGATGGCGCCGGCCGTGATGCCCGCGATCGCGGCGGCCCTCCACGCCTTCACCGAGAAGGGCGAGGGCGTGATGATCATGCCGCCGGTATACCGCCCCTTCTTCAGCGAGGTCGAGGACAACGCGCGCGTCCTCGTCGAGGCTCCCCTCGCGCTCGGACCCGACGGGACCTGGACGATGGACTTCGAGGCCATGGCGCGCGCGGCCGACGCCGCGGCCCGCGCGGGAACGAAGCTGCGGGCCATCCTTTTCTCGAGCCCGCACAATCCCGTCGGACGCGTCTGGACCGGGGCCGAGCTCGGGCGCCTCCTCGAGTTCGCCCGCGACCGGAAGCTCGCCCTCCTCTGCGACGAGATACACTCCGACATCATACTCGGGGAAAGGCCCTTCCTGAGCCTCGCCTCGGTGTCCGGGCCCGAGGCCGAGGAGGTCCTCGTCTTCAGCGGGCCGAACAAGACCTTCAACATCGCCGGGCTCCACATCAGCCAGGTCGTCGCGCGCCGCGAAGCCACCCGCCTCGCGATGAAGCGGGCGATCTCGGCATGGGGCTTCGGCCAGCCCAACGCGTTTTCTCTAGTCGCGGCGGTGGCGGCCTATCGCGAGGGTGAGCTCTGGCTCGAGGAGCTCATCTCCTATCTGAAAGGCAACCTGCGCCACACGGTGGATTTCCTCTCGACGAGGCTCCCGGACATCGGCATATGCCCCCTCGAGGGCAGCTATCTCGCCTGGCTCGACCTCCGCGCCCTCCTCGCGAGGCGGGGCGAGGGTCCCAGCGAGCTATCGCTCGCGAATAGGCTCGAGGAATCGGGCCGCGTGCGGCTCTCCCCGGGGAGCGGCTTCGGCAAGGAAGGCGAGGGCTTCCTCCGTCTCAACCTGGCCTGTCCCCGCTCGACGCTCGAGGAAGGGCTCGAGCGGATCGCGCGGACGATTCGATAGGCGCCGCGACCATGGAGGGCCACGTGAGGAGCACGATCGCCGCGGCGTCGATGGCGCTGTGTCTGGCCCTCGCCGCGAAGGCCCAGGTAAAAGGCCCCATCGTCGACCGGATCCTCCTCGAAGCCAAGACCCAGGAGGATCTGGCCCTCAAGGACGTCGCGGCGGGCCGCAGCGACCTCTTCGACTACGCCGCGGACGGAGCGACCTTCAAGGCCCTGCCGGACGAGGTCAAGGCCAGGCTCGATCCCTACCCGGTGACCGGCGCCCTCTACGAGGACCTCTTTATCAATCCCTTCCCGAACAAGGCCCCCTACACCGCGACCGCCGAAGGGAAGACCCGGTTCAATCCCTTCGCCATCCGCGAGGTCCGCTACGCGATGAACTTCCTGATCGACCGCAGGCGGATCATCGACGAAATACTCGCGGGCGCAGGCGTACCGATGTTCACCCCCGTAATCCCGGGGCAGCCCAACTCGTCCCGATTCGGCCTCGTCGCCTTGCGGCTAGGCTTCACGGCCTCCGGCAAAGAGAGAAAGGCCCTGGCCGACATCGACGCCGCGCTGCGCAGGGCGGCCGCCGACGATCCCGAGCTCGTCAAGAATGGACGGTGGTGGACCTACGGCGGCGATCCGGTCACGGTGAAATTCCTCATCCGCGTCGACGACCCGAAGCTCCGGCTCCCCGAGGGCCGCTATATCGCGAGTCGGATCGAGGAGGCCGGAATCAAGGTCGACCGGCTCGAGTACGACCGCGCCAAGTGCGCCGCCATCTGGAACAAGACGGATCCCGCCTCCTACCAGTGGAACCTGTACACCGATGCCTGGGTAGGCGGGCAGACCTACGCCTTCTGGGACGGAAGCATCGCCCAGATGTACGCGCCCTGGCAGAGCTTCATGCCGGGCGGCGGCAGGGCGGGCGCCTGGCAGTACGAGCAGAAAGAGCTCGACGAGCTCACGCAGGACTGCGCAAACGGCCGCGTCAGGGACTCGGCCGAATACTACGCCAAGCTCCTCCGCGCGACGGAGCTCGGCATCGAGGAGTCCCTCCGCGTCTTCATCGCCGCGACCACCGACTACACCTGCGCCAACAGGGACCGCTTCAACGCCCGCATGCTCTGGGGGGCCGGCGACGGCATCGACAATTTCTCCCTCTACTCGGCGGACGTGAAGCCCGAGAAGGACGGGAGCAAGGTCCTCAGAATGACCGAGTTCTCGTCCAAAGGCTCGCTCTTCATGTCCCCCTGGGACCCGGTCGGACCGGACGGCTTCGCCGACTCCTATTCCGCGGTCGTCATCAAGAACGTGTCCGACCCGGAGTACGCGGCGAACCCGATAACCGGCATCGATTTCCCGATGACCGCCTCATGGTCGGGCGTGAAGACGGGTCCCATCGATTTCCGCGCCAGGCCTCCCAGGGGCTCCATCCCCGTGCCCCGCGAGGCGGTCCTCTGGGACTCGCGGACCCGGAAGTGGGAATCGGGCATCAACTACGTGGACGTCAAGGGCGACGGGTCGAGCTACGATTACGTCAGGGTCGGCGCGGGAAGGAACCTCGCCTGGTCACAGGCCACGTTCTCCTTCAAGTTCGGCCGATGGCACGACGGCCGTCCCATCGGCATAGACGACTACCGCTACGCGATCGCCAGGCCCTACGATCTCTGCGTGCGGCAGGGGAAGGACGACAAGGTCTACGAGGCCTCGTACGCGGGCGCGGTCAATCCCGGCCTGCCGCGCATAAAAGGCATCGTCTTCAACAAGGACGACAGCGTCACCGTCTACGGCGACGCCAACTACCCGATGGATCGGAGCCAGCTCGCGGGCCTCCTCTGCCCGAGCCTCATGATCGAGGCCTCCAACTACGGCGATATCCTGCCCTGGACCATCCACGAGGCCCTCAAGGCCCTGGTCGCGGAGGGAAGCGCCTCCAAGACCGCCTACGCCTTCAACGACGACGGCGATCTCGCGGAGGTCGATCTACTCGCCCGAAACTGCGTCGCGGACATCAGGGCCAAACTCCGCGAGCTCGCCGACCGCAAGGCCGTGCCCGCCGCCCTCCGAGGCTACGTGACTCCGGAGCGGGCGGCCGAGGCCTACCTCGCCTCGATGGCCTTCATAGACCGGCACGGCCACGCGGTGATCTCCAACGGCGGTTTCGTCATCGACGAGTACGACCCCGGGAGCAACTCGATGGTGCTGAGCGCCTTCCGCGATCCGGCCTACCCCTTCGCCAAGGGATGGTTCACGAAGAATCTGTCCGCCTCCTTCGCCCGCATCGACAGGGTCGCGGTCGGCGAATACTCGCCCGGCAAGGACCTCGAGGTGGCGGTGAGCGCGAGCGAGATCGCCTTCCCCGAAGGGACCGCGAGGCCCCTGTCCAAGGGCAGGGTAAGCGTGACCATCGTCGCGGCCGCGGAGACGACTGTCTCCGCGGCCTTCGCCGAGCCCGGCGCGGCGGTCGCCACCGTGCCGGCGGCCGCCCTCGCGAGGCTCAAGCCCGGCGCCTACACGGTGATCGTCGAGGCCTCGCTGGGCTCCGAGGCCGGCGCCTCGGAGAGTTCCAGCCTGATAGTGTTCTAGCGGCATGTTCCTGAAGTTCGCGCTGAGGCGCATCGGCTACGGGATCCTCGTGTACGTCGCGATGATCTTCATATTCTCGACCCTCTTCAACAGCGTCGCCGATCGGACCGCGAGGGCCCAGATCGACGAGGAGGTCGCCCAGGAGGCCGGCCGCCTCAAGGACCTGAGCGAGGAGCAGCTCAAGGCCGCGATCGCAGCGCGGCGCGAAGCCAAGCTCCGCCAGTACCACCTCGATGAGGCGCTTCCCGGCCGGATTTTCTGGCGAAGCGTCCGCACCTTGAGCTTCGACTTCGGCAACTCGACGATCGTGAAGGCCTCCGACGGCGACAGGGCGGTCATCGGGATCGTGCTCGAGGCCCTTCCCCGCACGATCGCGCTCTTCGGCTCCGAGGTGGTCATCGTGACGATCCTGGGGGTCGCGCTCGGCCTCTACGCGGCCAGGAAGCCGAACGGCCTCCTCGACAGGGCGAACTCGGCGATGACGATGATCACGAACGGCCTCCCGGCCTGGTGGCTCGCGATGCTCGCGATCATGGCGCTCTCGTACGGCATCCCTATCTTCCCATCGGGCGGGCTCCGCTCCAACCCCGCGCCCTCGGGTCTGGCGGGAGTCGCCGACTACCTCTGGCACCTCTCCCTGCCCCTGCTCACCATGGTCGCGCTCGGGACGTGGAGCGCGGCCTACCTCGTCCGCAACATCGTCCTCTCGAATCTCCAGGAGGATTTCGTGATGGCCGCCAGGGCCCGCGGCATCAGGGAGCGCAAGGTCCTCTTCGGCCACGCCCTGCGCAGCTCGATGCCCGCGATCATGACCATCGCGATTCTCGGGCTCTTCGGCTCGATAGCCGGGAACATAATCGTCGAGGGCGTCTTCGGCTGGCCGGGCATCGGCAACCTCTACTTCATCGCCGTCCAGCAGAACGACGTCCCGGTGCTGATGGCGACCCTCGCCATCGAGACGCTCTTCAACATGGTCGGCTTCGTGATCCTCGACTTCGTCTACGGGCTGCTCGACCCGCGGATAAAGGCAGGGGGAAGGGCGTGAGGATCGGCGAATTCTGGGGCGAGTTCTCGAAGACGAGGACGGGCCTCGTCGGCCTGGGCCTCATGCTCGCCTTCGTCCTCCTAGGGGTCTTCGGCGGGCTCCTCGTCCCCTTCCGCGGCGCGTCGACGCACTGGCGCGACATCGACTACTGGCGGGACAATCCGCTCGCGGCCCCTCCCGCCTGGACGAACGCCTTCGTCGCAGAAAAGGGCGCGCCCTCCTCCGTCCTCGACCGATTCAAGCTCGAGAAGGCGACCCGGGACGACGGCGTCGCGATCGAGACCTTCTCCTTCGACTATCGCTTCGCCTACGATCGCCCGCCCCGCGACCTGGTCGTGCGCGTTCCCGGCTCGGGCCTGGTACCCATGACCATGACGCTCGAGCGCCCGGACGGTCTCTCCGCCGAACTCTATCGCGAGCAAGTCGACCTCTCGGAGGGCGGCGAGAACCGAGTCTCGGTGACGAGGGACTGCGCCCGGGCCGCCATCGAACTCGTCCGGAGCCGCGACGAGGCCCTGGCGGACTCCATGAACGCCGACCTCATCGAGCCGGTCGACGTCTTCTTCGCGAAGATGGGGCCCGGCATCCTGGAAGCCCCGGCCGCGCTGAAGGGGCACTACGAGATCAAGATACGCGCCCTCCTGGTCTCTCCGGAGTTCAGCGTCGGGAAGCCTTCGGTCGTCGTCTCGGGTCGGGTCTCGGGAATCCTGGGCACCGACGCAGCCAAGCGCGACGTCTTCACGGGCATCGTCCTGGGCATTCGCTGGGCCCTCATGATCGGCCTCCTCGGCTCGGCGGTCACGGTCGTGGTCGGAGTCTTTCTCGGGATAGTCGCCGCCTACTTCGGCGGCGTCCTGGACTGGCTGCTCACTCGCCTGTACGAGCTCGTCTACTTCCTTCCCGTGCTGCCCTTCCTGATCGTGACCTCCGCGATCTTCAAGCCCTCGATCTGGGTTCTCATCGCCATCATCTGCGCCTTCTTCTGGACGGGCTCCTTCAAGACGGTCTACGGCATGACCCTCCAGATCAGGGAAGAGACCTTCGTCGAGGCCTCCAGGGCCCTGGGTTCGGGACCTTGGCGCATCGTGCTCAGGCACATAGCGCCCATCCTCCTGCCCTACAGCTTCGCCTCGATGGCCCTGAGCGTCCCGGCGATCATAGTCTACGAGGCGAGCGTGAGCCTGATCGGCCTCGGGGACGCGACCATCGTCTCCTGGGGCCAGATCCTGGAATCGGCCCTGACGCAGGGCGCCGTGATCAACGGCCTCTGGTGGTGGGTGCTGCCGCCGGGACTGATGATAGCCCTGATGGGGATGTCCTTCGCCTTCCTGGGAACGGCCCTCGACAAGATACTCCACCCTAAGCTCAGGACGAGGTGACGCGATGGGCGATACGCTCCGGGCCGGGAGGGAGCCGATCCTGTCGGTGCGCGGCCTCAAGCTCCACTACTTCACGTCGAAGGGAGCCGTGCGCGCGGTCGACGGCATTTCCTTCGACCTCTATCCCGGGGAGACCCTCGGCCTCGTCGGCGAGTCGGGCTGCGGCAAGTCCACCGCCGGCTCCGCCCTCCTGGGCATGGCTTCCACCCCGGGTCGGATCGTCGAGGGCTCGATCCTCGTCGACGGGATCGAGGTGGTCGGCATGCCGGAGCGGAGCCTGCGCCGCGACCTGCGCTGGTCCGAGATCTCGATGGTGTTCCAGGGGGCGATGAACAGCCTCACCCCCGTCTACACGATAGGCGAGCTCATGGCGGAGACCTACCGCGAGCACGCCCCGAAGAGGGCGCGCGACGCCGTCGCCCGAGGCGGGAAGGCGCAAGGAGCCCCGATGTCCAAGTACCTGCGTCTCGTCGGCCTGCCCGATGCGACCCTCGGCCGCTACCCGCACGAGCTCTCGGGCGGGATGAAGCAGCGCGTCGTCATCGCGATGGCCCTCTTCCTCGAACCCAAGGTCGTCGTGATGGACGAGCCGACCACCGCCCTCGACGTCATCGTGCAGGCGCAGATACTCGACCTCATAAAGGGACTCAAGCGCGAGCTCGGTCTGTCCTGCGTCTTCATCACCCACGACCTCGCCACCGAGGCGGAGATCGCCGACCGGATCATGGTGATGTACGCGGGCAGGATAGCCGAGCTGGGGTCGAGCGAAGACATCTTCGGTAATGATCCCGGAAAGGGATCGCAAGGATCCCGGATCGGGTCCTTACATCCCTATACGCAGAAGCTCCTCGCCTCGACTCCGCGGCTCCACAGGCGGGTGAGCGAGCTGGCCTTCATACCCGGCTCGCCGCCCGACCTCATCGACCCGCCCGTAGGCTGCCGCTTCGCCCCCCGATGCTCCTTCGCCAAGGCGAAATGCCTTCGCGAGGAGCCGCCGATCGCCGAGCTCGGGCCCGGTCATCTCGCGGCCTGCTGGAAGGCCATGGAGGATCCGGAATATGAGCGACTCTAGCCCGTCCCCCGGGCCCGGCGGCATCGTCCTCGAAGTCAGGGACCTCGCGAAGGAGTTCGTCGCGCGCAAGGGCCGCGAGCGCGTGAGGGCCGTCGACGGCATGAGCTTCTCGCTGCGCCGCGGCGAGATCCTCGGGCTCGTGGGCGAATCGGGCTGCGGCAAGACCACCATAGGAAAGCTGATAATGCGTCTCATCGAGCCGAGCTCGGGCTCGATAGAGGTCGAGGGCTTCCGCTCGGGCCCGCGGGGCGGGAGCGGGGATCTCGCCTACCGCCGCCGCGTGCAGATGGTCTTCCAGGACCCCTACGCCTCCATGAACCCGCACTTCAGGATCAGGGAGGTGCTCGAGGAGCCTCTCCTCATCCATCGCCTCGGGAAGACGCGCCGGGAGCGGATGGCCATGGCGGCCCGGGTCATGGAGGAGGTGAAGATGACTCCGGTGGCCGACTACCTCGACCGCTACCCCCACATGCTCTCCGGCGGGCAGAGGCAGCGGATCGCGATGGCGCGCACGCTCATACTCCGGCCGAGCGTCATCGTCGCAGACGAGCCTGTGTCCATGATCGACCTCTCGACGAGGGCGGAGATCCTCCGCCTCATGAAGACGATCCAGGAGGAGATGGAGCTTTCCTTCATCTACATAACGCACGACATATCGACGGCGCGCTACTTCGCCGACAGGATCGCGGTCATGTATCTCGGGAGGATAATGGAGATCGGGAGCCAGGACGAGGTGATAGACCGGCCGGTCCATCCCTACACGAGGGCCCTCATCGAGGCCGTCTGCGAGCCCGTGGCCGGGCGCGCGCGCATCGCGCGCGGTCCGCTGGCGAAGGGAGAGATACCCTCGGCCTCCGACATTCCCCGGGGCTGCCGATTCCACACGCGCTGCATGTTCGCCGAGGAAGAATGCTCGGTCCTCCCCGAGCCCGAGCTCGAGGACCTGGGCGGCGGCCACCTGCACGCGTGCCGCAGGTGGAGGGAGGTAGCTGAGCGCGCCTAAGCACGCGTCCGCCGGCGCGGGGGCGAAGCCTATCCCTTCCGCTTTCGCTCGGCGGGCAGGCTTATGCGTTTGAAAACCACGAGGGCGAGGTAGGTCAGGAGGATGAAGAGCGAGAAGGCGGCGGAGAAGAGGATGGCCTTCGGATCGGCGGTCGCCTCGGCGGCCTCGCTGAAGACCCTCCGCGTATCGACGAGGATGTCCCAGGAGTTGAGGCGGGAGAAGCGGCCCAGGTAGATGCCGAAGCCCGAAAGGAGGATGGCGGCGGCGACGAGGGCGCGCGAGGCCCTCGCGCCCCAAGCCTCGGCGAAGCCACGCTGCACCAGCCACATCGAGACGAGGCCGATGAAATGCCCGATGAAGGCGAAGACGGCGTTCATGAGGAGGTCGTACCAGAGCAGGGCGTTCAGGCCGAGCCTATCGGATGGCGCGACCCTCAGGTAGGTCCTGTTGATCACGTAGATGAAGTCGGTGAATATGTAGGGCGCGTTCGGGTAGAAGACGAGCCAAAGCGCGGCGATCGGTATCCCGACGAGGGCCCGGCGCCGCCCGGCCTCGTAGCGCGCGAGCAGATGCGCGCCGATCGCGGCGATGGCGTAGGGAACGCTCGCGAGGATCAGGTTCCAGACGAGGTAGCGGTAGGCCGCCCGGCCGGCGAGGGCGAAGCGGAGGGCGTAGAGGAGGAAGCAGCCCGAGACCGCGAGCGCCAGCACGATGGTCAAGTTGAGGAATTCGGAACGGCTCTCCCTCGCCATCGCGGCTCCCGCTAGGCCTCTATGGCGCGCTTCGCGATCTTGTCGAGGATCTTCGCCTTGAAGTCGGCCAGCTTTATCCCGCTCTCCTGGCGCCCGTCGAGGGTGCGCACGGATACGCTCGACTCGTCGGCCTCCCTCTGCCCGACGATGAGCATGTACGGGACCTTCTGGCCCTGCGCCTCCCGGATCTTGGCGTTCATCCTCGAGTCCGTGAGGTCGGCCCGGGCGCGGACTCCTGCGCCGCGCAGCTCGGCCACCACCTTCTTCGCGTAGTCGTCGAAGGCCGCCGCGACGGGAATGACCGTGGCCTGCTCGGGGCACAGCCAGACGGGGAAGGCTCCGGCGTAATGCTCGATGAAGACCCCGAAGAAGCGCTCGAGCGAGCCCAGGAGGGCGCGATGCACCATATACGGCTGCTTATGCTGGCCGTCTTTGTCGATGTAGGTCATCCCAAAGCGCTCGGGCTCGTTCCAGTCGAACTGGATGGTGGTCATCTGCCACTCGCGGCCTATGGCGTCCTTGACCTTGAGGTCTATCTTCGGGCCGTAGAAGGCTCCGCCTCCCTCGTCCAGCTCGTAATCGAGGCCCTCCTTCTCGATGCCCTTCTTGAGGGAGGCGATCGCCTCGGCCCAGCGCGAATCGTCGCCGATGGCGCCCTCCTTCGGCCTCGTGGCCAGATAGGCCTTGATATCCTTGAACCCGAGAGTGCGCCAGATATGCAGGCTGAATCGGAGGACTTCCGCGACCTCCTCCTCGATCTGCTCGGGCGTGCAGAAGATGTGGGCGTCGTCCTGGGTGAAGCCCCGGACGCGCATGAGGCCGTGGAGGACGCCGGAGCGCTCGTAGCGATAGACGGTGCCCAGCTCGGCCCAGCGCAGGGGCAGGTCGCGGTAGGAGCGGGTCGAGTTCTTGTAGATCATGATGTGGAAGGGGCAGTTCATCGGCTTGATGATGTACTCGTCCTCGTCTATCTTCATCGGCGCGTACATGCCCGCCTTGTAAAAGCCGAGGTGGCCCGAGGTCTCCCAGAGCCAGCGTTTGCCGATATGGGGGGTGAAGAGGATCTCGTAGCCGTTCTTGTAGTGCTCCTCGCGCCACCAATTCTCGAGCTCGACGCGGAAGCGCCCGCCCTTGGGGTGCCAATAGGCGAGGCCGGCGCCGGCCTCCTCGTGTGTCGAGAAGAGGTCGAGCTCCTTGCCGAGGCGGCGGTGGTCGCGCTTCTCCGCTTCCTCGAGCATCTTCAGATGGGCCTCGAGCTCCGGGCGGCTAGCGAAGGCGTAAGCGTAGATCCGGGTGAGCATGGGCTGCTTCTCGTCGCCGTGCCAGTAGGCGCCGGCCAGGGAGCGCAGCTTGAAGGCATCGGGCCTGATCTCGCGGGTCGTCGCGACGTGGGGCCCGCGGCAGAGGTCCACGAAACCGTCCTGCTCGTAGGTGGAGATGGTGCCTTCGAGACCCTCGATGAGGTCGAGCTTGAAGGGCTGGTCGGCGAAAAGCCTCCTGGCCTCGTCTTTCGTGACCTCCTTGCGGATGAACTCGGCGTTCGAGGCGATGATGCGCCGCATCTCCTTCTCGATTGCCGGCAGGTCCTCGGCCTGGATGGGCTCAGGGAGCTGGAAATCGTAGTAGAAGCCGTCCTCGATCGCGGGCCCGATGCCCAGCTTCGTGCCGGGATAAAGCTTGAGGACGGCTTCCGCCATCACGTGCGAAGCCGAGTGGCGGATGGTCTGGACCTTCGAGGGGTCGTTCGCGGACATAGACATCCTCCTGAGAGCACGATGAAATAGAGAGGCCCCCGACGGACCTCCGCCCATACGTTACTGACCCGGCGGTAAAACAGCTGACGTGAGCATCGAAAATGGCCCGCGGAGCCAAGCCCTCTTTCGACGCGACGACAGCGTTTCAATTGCCGGGTCAGCGAGGCTCGTCGCGGCAACGCTTCACGTTGACGAACGCGCCTTGCGTAAGGACGAATCTCCCGGGGGCCTTCGCGACGCAGAGCGTCGCGTCGACGCAGTGCGTCGCATCGGGCCTATCCGCGAAACCCGCGGTACCACCTTACTTCGGCATCCCAGGGGAGGCCGCGCTCGAAAGTCCGTGACGTGGATATCGCCGGGCCGACCATGGATCGGGCCCGGCGCGTCGAGGCTCAGGCAGGCCTGCGCCTCGACCTACGGTCGCGAATACTAGGCGCTCCCGAGCCGATGGGACTCGCGCGCACGCCTTTCCTCGCGACGGCTCGGGAGTGGTCTTCGCGATCGCGGCCGCCTGGGGGGCCTCTCAGCCGATCGACGCGCTAGCGTCGTCCTGCCCCCCTCTCTGTCGGCGCCTCTCGAAAGCTACTACTGATCGGGATCAGTATGTCTCCGTCTTGGCCTTTAATGGAGTATCGCCACGGAGGGCGGAAACTGTCAAGGCCGCGACGTCGGGCGGTCCGCGGAACCGGCGGCTAGCCGTATCCGCCGCTGATGTAGCCCGAATAGTCCGAGATGCGCGCGGCCCCGGCGCCCCGGGTTCGCGAACTACTTGTTTTTAGCCCTGGCAGTCGGTATTTTAACGTTAGTACGAGTCATGCCGATAGATGCAGGGTTGGAGGGCGAGGTACTCACCAGGATTGATGAGGAAATCAAGACGCCCGAGGAGTACAGGGTCCTCCTGATCAACGACGACTTCACGACGATGGAGTTCGTCGTGTCCGTCATCATGACCGTATTCCACAAGTCCCTTCCCGAGTCGACCAGGATAATGCTGGACGTGCATAGGAAGGGAAAAGGAACGGTCGGCATCTATAGTTATGACATTGCCGTGACGAAGATAAATCAGGTGCACCAGCTCGCGCGGCAAAACGGATTCCCCCTCAAGTGCACCTTGGAGAAGTCGTAGGTGAAGGTAAGCCAGGAAGTCCAGGCCATTTTTAACGCCGCGTACAACGAGGCGAAGCTCCGGAACCACGAATACCTGACTCCTGAGCATATTCTCTACGCGTCCCTTTCCTTCGAGCAGGTCCGCTCCATCCTCGAGGCCTGCGAGGCCGACGTGGAGCAGCTGCGAAGGGGGATGGAGGCCTACTTCGAGCAGAAGATACCCCAGGTCAAGAACGCCGAGCCCGTGCAGACCGCCGGCTTCCAGAGCGTCATCGAGCGGGCCGTCCTCCAGTCCCAGGCCGCGGGCAAGGAGGAAGTCGAGGTCGCCGACGTCCTCGTCTCCCTCTACGACGAGGAGCGCAACTATTCCGCCTACTACCTGCGGAAATCGGGCGTCAAGCGACTCCAGCTTCTCGAAGTCATCTCCCATGGCGACGGACCCGAGGGCGAGCTCTTCGACGAGGACGAGGAGGAAGAGGAGGAGGAGGAGGGTCACGAGGAGCGCGAGGAGCGAAAGCCCCGCGCGGCCGGCAGGATGAATCCCTTGGAACGCTTCGCTTCCGACCTCACCAAGTCGGCGCGGGAAGGCAAGCTAGAGCCGGTCATCGGCCGGACCGCCGAGATCGAGCGGACCGTCCAGGTGCTCTGCCGGCGACTCAAGAACAACCCGATACACGTAGGCGACGCCGGGGTAGGCAAGACCGCGATAACCGAGGGCCTCGCCCAGCGCATCGTCGCGGGGGACGTGCCGCCTCGCCTCAGGGACTACACGATCTACGCCCTCGACATGGGAGCCCTCCTTGCGGGCACCAAATTCCGCGGCGATTTCGAGGAAAGGGTCAAAAAGGTAGTCGACGAGCTCCTGAAAAAGGATAAATCCATACTCTTCATCGACGAGATCCATACGATAGTCGGAGCCGGCGCCGTGTCCGGCGGGTCGCTGGACGCGTCCAACCTCCTCAAGCCGGCCCTCACCTCGGGAAGGCTGCGCTGCATCGGCAGCACCACCTACGACGAGTACAACAAGTTCTTCGAGAAGGACAGGGCGCTGTCGCGTCGCTTCCAGAAGATAGACATCGTCGAGCCTACCCAGGGCGAGACTGTCGAGATCCTCAAGGGTCTTCGCGTCAAGTACGAGGAGTACCACAAGGTAAAGTACTCCGACGAGGCGCTCGAGCTCGCCGTGAGGCTGTCCGCCCAATACATCACCGAGCGGCGGCTTCCCGACAAGGCCATCGACGTCATCGACGAGGCGGGCGCTTGGGCGAGGATGAACGCCTACAAGACGGGAACCGACGCCGTCCCCCCCGCGGCCGGAGACGGGAGCAGCGCCGCCCAGACCGAGACGGCGACCCTCGACATCAGCGCCAAGGAGATCGAGACGGTCGTCGCCAAGATCGCGCGCATACCGGAGCGATCCGTTTCCATGTCGGAAAAGGACAAGCTCGCCTCCCTCGAGGCGGACCTCAAATCGGACGTGTTCGGGCAGGATAGGGCGGTCGAGTCCGTGGTCAAGGCCGTGAAGCGCTCCCGGGCGGGCTTCCGCTCGCCGGACAAACCCGTGGCCAACTTCATGTTCGTCGGCCCCACGGGCGTCGGCAAGACCGAGCTGGCGCGGCAGCTCGCCCAGCACATGGGCATCAGCCTGCATCGATTCGACATGTCCGAGTACCAGGAGAAGCACACGGTCTCGCGCCTCATCGGCTCGCCCCCGGGCTATGTCGGCTACGAGGAGGGCGGTCTCCTCACGGACGCGATCCGCAAGACCCCGCACGCCGTAGTCCTCCTCGACGAGATCGAGAAGGCCCACCCGGACGTCTACAACATCCTCCTGCAGATCATGGATTACGCTACCCTCACCGACAACCAGGGCCGCAAGGCGGATTTCCGGAATGTCATCCTGATCATGACCAGCAACGCCGGAGCCCGCGACATCGGCAGGAGCCTCATCGGCTTCGGCGACCGGGCCATGACCGATACGGCCCTCTCCGAGGCGGTCGAGCGCGCCTTCACCCCCGAGTTCCGCAACCGCTTGGACGCCGTCGTCCATTTCGAGAACCTTCCCCCCGCGATCATCGAGCGCATAGTCGTCAAGGCCATAGACGATTTCAGGGTCCAGCTTGCTGAAAAGAAAGTCGATCTCGAGGCCACTCCGGCCCTCATCAAGCATCTGGCCGAGAAGGGCTACTCGAGGGAGTTCGGGGCCCGCAACATTGGCCGCCTCGTCGAGGACAAGATCAAGACCTTCTTCGTAGACGAGGTCCTCTTCGGCCGTCTCGTCGAAGGCGGCAAGGCGCTGGCCGACCTCGTCGAGGGCGAAGTGTCCATCACGGTCTCCTGAATCGAAGGCCCGGCAGCCTTGGCCTTCATCGCTGGAGGTGCCACCCGCGACGCATTCAGGCTCAAGGCCCACGACTTAGCTCTGGCCGTCCTAGCCATCCTGTTCGCGGCTTTCTCGGTCGCGTGGCCGGGAACGGGAAGCTTGACTGCGGGGGGGATCGCGATCCCCCGCGGGTACCTGATGGCGGTCGTTTACCTTGGCATAGCCCTGCTATCGCTCCTCGTCCCCCTCGGCTCGGCGCTCTACTCGGAGAGATCGAGGAGCCGCGGAATCGGCATTCGCGGACGTGCACTCGCCTTCTTGAGGACCTACTATCCTCAGGCCTTCATCGCCCTCTTCTTCACCGACGCGATACTCCTCTCGGCCCAGGCCATGGGAGGCGTCTCCCACGACGCGTTCTTCGAGGCTGCCGACCAGGCCATATTCGGCTTCCAGCCGGCGCGCGAGTTCTCGCGCGCCCTCGGCTCCCGGGCATGGGTCAACGAGGTCATGTTCGGGGTCTACTTCGCCTACTTTCCGTTCATGATCACGGCCGTCTGGATACCTTATTTTAAAGGCAACCGCGCGGAAGGCGAGCGTCAGCTGTTCACGGTCTGCGCGACCGTCGCCGTCGTCTGCACCTGGTACGTCTTCTTTCGCGTCCAAGGGCCGAAATACTGGCTGCCCGACTTGAAGAAGTCCTGGTACGACGGGATCGAAGGCGGATTCTTCGTGGCCCTCTTCAAGCGCTCTCTCGCGAACGCCACTCTCTCGGGGGCGGCTTTCCCGTCGACGCACGTCATCCTCACCCTGACGACCCTCGCCCTCGCCTACCGCAACGACCGCCGCTACTTCGCCGTCTACCTGCCGATCGCCGCGCTCATTCTCTGCTCGACGGTCTACATACGGGCCCACTGGGCCAGCGACATCATAGGCGGCATGCTCGTCGCCTGCCTGCTCGCGCCCTTCTTCTACCGCCATTACGGCGGCGTCGACCGCCTGGCCGCTCGCATGAGCGGAAGCCTGCGGGGGCGGACGGGCGACGCTCTCGCCCGAGCGCCCCGGCCTTAGCTATACTCGTCCCATGCCGCGCCGCCCAAGCCCTCCTGTCTCGCGCCGAGATGCGCCATTCCCCTACCTGACCCAGGAAATGGACTTTCCCTTCCCCGCGCCCTCTTCAGCCGACAGTCGCGGCATCGTCTGCGCAGGGGGGAATCTCTCGCCGGGCCTCCTCCTCTCAGCGTATCGCCAAGGCATCTTCCCTTGGTTCTCGGAGACCGAGCCCATCCTGTGGTGGAGCCCCGATCCCCGCTTCGTCCTCTTCACGGAGGAGCTCCACGTCTCGGGGACCATGAGAAAGCTCCTGCGTCATCGCCTCGGTCCCGATAGGATCGAAGGCGGTCGCGCGATGAAGTACGAGCTCGCGCTCGACCGCGACTTCCCGGCGGTGATCCGCGCCTGCGCGTCCGCGCCGAGGCCGGGCCAGGAAGGCACCTGGATCACCGAGGGCATGATCGCGGCCTACATCGAGTTGCACCGCCTCGGCTACGCGCATTCGGCGGAAGCCAGGCTCGGCGGCGAACTCGTCGGCGGCCTCTACGGCGTCGCCCTGGGCTCCCTGTTCTTCGGCGAATCTATGTTCAGCCGCGCCGACGGAGCCTCCAAGACCGCCTTCATACCCCTGGTCTGGCGCCTCAGGGAAGAGGGCTTCACCCTCGTAGATTCGCAAGTATATACTGATCATCTCGCCGGACTCGGCGCTCGGGAGATACCGCGCATTGAATACCTTTCCCTCCTCGCCGATCGCCTCTCCGCGGAGTCGCGAAAAGGCGATTGGTCGACGCTTTTCGCCGGGTTTCCCGATTCTCTCGAATTTCGCCGCGTCGTCCTTAAAGGGACGGATTAGAGCATGAAGCTACTTTTCATACAGCTTCCCCTTCAGGAACCGAACGGGGAGAGCTCCCAATCCAATATCCCCCTGGCCGCGGGCTACCTGGCCGCCTATGCGGAATCGCGCAGCCTCCTCACCCGCGGCGACTGGGCCATCCTGGACCGCGCTATCGCCGACTTCGGCTCGGATACCGCGATCGTCGAGGCTGTCGCCGCCTCGGGGGCCGAGCTCGTTGCCTTTTCCCTCTACGCCTGGAACCTGGACCGCAGCCTCCACGTGGCCGAGCGCTCCCTCTTATCGGCGCCTCGCGCCCGCCTCGTCGCGGGAGGCCCCGAAGTCGTCGCCGGCATGAAGATCCTCTCCCGCTCGCCCTTTCACTCCCTGGTCGAGGGCGAGGGCGAGGAGGCCTTCTGCGAGCTCCTCGACGACATGCGTCGGGGAAAGCCCCTCGCCAAGCGATATTCCTCGCCGAGGCCGATCGACCTGGCCAAGCTGCCCAACCCCTACCTCGTCGGCGCCCTCCCCTTCGAGCCGGACAGGCCGGTGCACCTCGAGACGATGCGCGGCTGTCCCATGCATTGCGGCTACTGCTTCTACGGCAAGTCGAGCGGCGAGCTCAGGCGCTATCCCCGCGAGCAGGCCTGCGAGGTCGTCGAGGCCGCCGGGAAATCCGGCGTCCGCGAGCTCTATTTGATGGACCCGTCCTTCCAGGCGAGCGAGGATCTCGCGGGCCGCCTGGTCGACCTCGCCAAGTCCAATTCGGCCGGCATGTCCCTCCACGCCGAGATACGCCTCGAGTCCGTAACCGAGGAGATAGGCCGCCTCTACGCGGCCGCCGGACTGGCCTCCGCCGAGGTGGGCCTGCAGAGCGTCAATCCCAAGGCCCTCGAGGCGGTCCAGCGCTCCTGGGACCGGCCGGCCTTCGAGCGCGGCGCGGAAGCGCTCGCGAAGAACAGGGTGGCCGTCAAGACCGGCGTCATACTCGGGCTTCCCTTCGACGGCTATGAGCAAGTCATCGAGACCTTCGATTTCCTCGGCATGCACGGCCTCGGGCAGGAGGCGGAGCTCTACCCGCTCTCGCTCCTTCCCGGCACGGTCGTGCGGGAGAAGGCCGACGACTGGGGCATGTCTCGGATGGAGGGCCCTCCATACTGGGTCACCTCGACCGACTGGATATCCGGCGACGATATGGCCGACGCGGTAGCCGCCTTCGAGGACGGCTTCGACGTCGAGTGGGCCTTCCCGCCGGCGCCGCATTTCCGCGAGGAGGAGGGGGGCTTCCGCGCCTTCCTCAACGCCCGCCGAGGCGAGAGCGTCGACTGGGCGCGCCTCAACCCCGCTCGCCTAGCTTCCTCGCTGACGATCCTGGCCGACGCCGACGACCCGGAGGGAGTCTCCCGCCTCGTGCGTGCCGCCCGCGACCTCAAGCGCGACAATCCCTTCACCCTCTACCAGATCGTCCTCCGCTCGGACAGCCGCTTTCCTTCCGAGAAGCTGGCCGCGCGTGTCCGCGACGCCTTCGCCAAGGACGACCACTTCTACGAGCTCTCGCGCTATTTCTCCCTCGACCCCCAGCCCAGCTACCAGGTACGCCTCTTCTTCGCGACGCGGAACCCTTCGCTCGCCTATCGCGCGATGGAGGAGGCCCAGGACATGGAGACCATGCTCGTCATCGGAGGCAAAGGCGGCTTCAACGCCGACCGCCTGGCGGAGCAACTCCCCTTCGTCGCCTTCGACCGGGAGGCGCTGCCTTTCGACAGGCTCTACGAGCTGATGAGCGTATATGCGGAGTTCCGCCATATGCTGGTCGAGGCTCCGGAGGAGCTCTTCGTCTAGTCATAAGGAGACTGCCGAGGCGCTCAAGGGGGCAGGGAGCGGAAACCCCATTTTCGCGGGAGATCCGAGTAAGCGAAACCGGAAGCGAGATTCAGATTTCGATAATTGGTCAAGTTATCAATATTCCGAATATTATTTGACAATTTGCTTAATAATCAGCATGATAGTCTAATGATTGACGAAATCGACATTAAACTTGTCGACCTTTTACAGGGCAATGCCAAGCTATCAAACGCCGATCTCGCCCAAGCGGTGGGACTCACAGCATCCTCGGTCTTCGAGCGCGTCAAAAGGCTCGAGCAGAAGGGAGTAATTACCGGCTATATCGCGACGGTGGATGCGACAAAACTGGGCAGGGGGCTGCTTGCCTTCGTGCGCCTGAGCTTCGGCGATTCGCGGGACGAGAGCTCCAAGGATACCCTCGATAGGCTCGCCATCCTCTGCTCCTCGGAGCCCAGCATCCTCGAGTGCCACGATGTCGCGGGAGAAGATTGCGCTGTCCTGAAGCTCAGGGTTTCGGACACTCATGAGCTCCAGGGTCTTCTCTCCAAGATAAAGGATTGTACTAAAAGCTCTAGATCGGTCACGAGCATCGTCCTCATGACGATAAAGGAATCCTATGCGATAGCTCCATTCGCGAAACGAGAGGCTGGGGAGGAAGGATGATGAAATCGAGGGGCTCCGCGAGAGTCGTCATCGCCATCGCCGTTTCCCTTATCCTTTGGTCTTCGGCATTCGCGGCCATCCGGGTAGGTCTGAAAGGCTTCGGTCCAGGTCAGCTTGCCCTGCTTCGATTCTCCATAGCCTCGATCGCGCTCCTCATCTATTCCCTGCTGACCCGCCAGCCTCTTCCCCGCGCCCGGGACCTTCCGATGATGTTCCTCTTGGGCTTTCTCGGTTTCTTCATCTACCATGTCGGCCTCAACTCGGGAGAGGTCGTCGTTCCGGCCGGATCAGCGAGTTTCATCATCTCCTCCGTCCCGGTATTCTCTACGCTCATGGCCGTCGCCTTCCTGAAAGAGCGACTGACCTTCCTGGGCTGGATGGGGGTGCTTATCTCCTTCTGCGGAGTAACCTTGACATCCCTCGGCTCGGGGGCGGGCTTCAGATTCGAACCCGCGGCGCTGTTCATCGTGTGCGCGGCTATCGGCGAGAGTATTTATTTCGTTCTCCAAAAGCCGTTTTACTCTCGTTTCTCGGGCCTTCAACTCAGCACCTACACCATTTGGACCGGCACGCTCTGCATGTTGGTCTTCCTCCCCGGGCTGCTGCGCCAAGCGCATACCGCGTCGCTCGGCGCGACTCTTGCGGTCGTATACCTCGGATTATTCCCGGCGGCCACAGGTTACGTGCTGTGGGCCTATGCGCTCTCCAAGGTAAACGTGTCGCGGGTCACGAGCAGCCTCAACCTTCAACCCGTCCTATCGCTGGCGATCGCGCTACTATGGTTGGGCGAGATGCCGACGACGGTGGCCTTGGTGGGCGGGGCGATCACTATCGCCGGCGTCATCGTCCTGAACACGCTCGGAAAGCGGGTACGGGCAGCAAGGACCTGAGATACGGGATATCATTGAGCGAAGCCAAGTCGGCAATCGGGCGTGCTTTCATTCTCCCTGCCACGTTTTTTGGCTACATTGGCCGCTGGCGCCGTCGCGTCCAGGCCGAATCGCCAAAACCGAGCCGTGACGACACTCTCAAGGAGGCCTCGTAGGCAAATAATATTCGCGAGCGTCATGGTGGACGATCAAGAGAGGGCCCCGAAGCGCTCGAGCTCGTGCTCGAGGCAACGCGCATCGCGCCCTCCAAGGCCTATCAGAAGGCCCTCTTCAATTCGGGAATGCCGATCCTTTTCGAAGAGGGCTGCGGGAAAATAGTGAATCCGGTTCAGCCGAACCGGGGACCCGCGTCGCAACGCAGGAAAACGCGCATCGCGGCCCTGCCTCGATTGCCCCAATAGGAATAGGGTATGAGCTTGGCAAGCCCGACTAAGGCGACTATCTCTTCATCCGGGAAAGTATGATCCGGTTCGGGCCGAAGGGCGGCGGGCTCGACGACAAGCGAATCCAGGTCGATGCCCGGATTGTCCACGGTTTCGACGCAATAAACGAGGGGACCGCGGACGATGGCGACTCGGCCGCGATCGCACCGGACTTTGGGATCGGCGCCGAGGAAGTTCACGGGCATATCGAAATCCAGCTGCACGCGACGGTTCCCAGTCTCGAGCGCCAGCATTTCGTAAGTCGCCGACGCGAATCGCGCCGCGCCGAAGGTACGAGCGGGCTTTCGATCGATTACCAGGACTTCGACCCCATCGAGCCTGACACGGCATCGACCAGCCCATCCGGGAACGCGAAAATAGAGACGAATCGGCGCCGGAGTCTCCACCGAGATCGCGACCTCGCCCTTCCAGGGGAAGCCCGACTCCATGGCCACGGCGGTCCCGTCGGCGATCCTCGCAGAGCAGGTGAAGTATTGATCGATGCGGAGGGCGCCCTCCGCGCGCGCGATCGCGAATCGGTCGAGGTCGGCCCAGAGGCGGGAGAGGTTCGATGGGCAGCAGGGTGTCGCGAACCATGAACGGCGAGCCGCGTCGCCGTCGGAGGCGAGGGGGTTGCGGTAGAAATATTCGTCCCCCGCGGGCGATATGCCGACCGCCGCGGCGTTATAGAGCTGCCATTCGACGAGATCGGCGTGGCGCGCGTCGTCGACGGGGCTCGAGAGGGACATCTCACGGTTCCAGAGGACGCTTCCAATGGCCGCGCAGGTCTCGGAGTAGGAGTAGGCGTTGTCGAGTTCGTAGGGCGAGCCGAAGCCCTCGATGACGGGAAGGGCGCCGATGCCGCCGGTGACGTACATCTTCCTATCGACGAGCGCAGTCCAGGCCTCATGGAGAGTCGCGCGCAGGCGATCGTCGCCGGTTTCGGCGCAGAGCATGGATGCGGCGGTCACGAGATAAGACCATCGGACGGCGTGTCCCCTCGGCTCGACCTGCGCGCGGAGGGGCCGGTCCTGCTGCTGATAGGAGCCGCCCAGGAAGATCGGTATTGACCGCAGGGCGATGAAGGGCGGCTCGCGCCTCCCGAGGTTCTCCCCGAGCTCGAAGCCCGGACCTCCGCCCGCGGGGCGCTTCCCGACGACCGCCTTGGAACGCGAAGCCTGGGAAATGAGTTGCGCGACGAGCTTGGGGCCGAAGAATCTGATCCTGCCCCGCCGCTCGAGGAGCGCCGTCGCCGTATCCAAATATTCGCGCGTCCTGGTTGCCCGGTACAGCCTGAGCAGGGCAATCTCTATTTCCTCGTGTCCGCTGGTGCGATCGTTCGATGCCACGCGGAAGTTCTCGACGACGAGATCGGCGGCGCGCTCGGACAGATCCAGGAGATCGCGACTCCCCGAGGCCTCGAACCGCGACACTCCCGCCTCGATGAAATGCCCGAGGCAATAGAGCTCGTGCTCTATCATGAGGTTCTTCCAGCGCACTCCGGGAAAATGGATCTGGTTGTACGTAAAAAGATAGCCGTCCGGCTCCTGAGCGCGAGACATCAGCCCGACGTATTCGCCCAGGAGGGCCTCGAGCCTCGGCGAAGGATCGGAGCGGAGGATGCGGCTCGCCGCGTCGGCCCATTTATGGAGGTCCGAATCGGAATAGAAAAAGCCGCGCCGCTCGCCTGTCTTGAGACCGGCCGCGATACGGAAGTTATCGATCGTTCCGGTCGCCTCGTAGCGCTCCCATTGGTAGAAGATGGCGCGATCGCGGTTGACGGCCCGGCGTCTTCCCCAGTAGCCCCCTCCAATCCTGGTCGATCCGGCAGGCAGCTCCCGCCAAGGAATCGCCTCTCCCCTCTGCATTTGCTCTACCCTGCCAGCATGGAGCAAGTCACTACGGCCCCGGGGCCCTTCGAGACGACGACCTCCCCGTCCCGCCGATGCAAGAGAGCCTGGACTATCTTATAGCCGAGCGACTCCGACTTGCCAGGCTCGAAGTCGTCCGGGAAGCCAGGGCCATCGTCCGCGATTTCGAAAAAGACCCTGGGCTGCTCCCAGCGGATGGAGACGCCGAGGCGCCCGCCGCCCTTGGGAACGATGGCGTGCTTGAGCGCATTGGCCACGAGCTCGGTGAGGACGAGACCGAAATCGATGCCTACAGAGGAATCGACATCGACGCGGCCGCCCTCGATCTTTGCTTCTATTCCGATTCCCTCCGTCTCGTAGGCCGACACGGCGAGCCGCAATATATCCCGGGAATAGGCCACCAGGTCGATCTTGTCCCCCGATTCTACGTCGTAGAGCCTTTCGTTCGCGAGGGAGATGACTCGTATGCGCTCGTTGATCGACCTGGACATGGACTCCACGGCCGGATCGCTCGAGCGGTGGGCCTGCAAGGACACTATGCTTCCGACTATCTGCAGGCTGTTCTTCACCCGGTGGTGGACCTCCTTCAAGAGCATCTCTTTCTCGGTCAGGGACTCCTCGAGCCTCGCGCTGGTGGCCATGGCCTTCTGGATCTGCTCCTTGAGCATATCGTTCGCGCTCCCTACCTCGCGCGATAGCTGCTCCGCCCTGTCGAAGGCGCTCGTGAAGCGCTTGGCGAGGACGAGGGACTGGAGGAGCACGAAGAGGGCGAGGAAATAGGGCAGCCAATTGCCGGTTCGGATAAGATGAGAGGAATAGAGGATGTCGTTGATAGCGCAGAGGCCGATGAGGCTGCCGCCCACCAACATGGCGTATCCGCCCTGTATCCCGTTGTACGCGGCTCGCGCGAGGACCGCGACGGTCGTAATGATTATCGAGGCGATCGCGATCCCATAGAAGAAGAATATGCTCCATGTGAGCCAATAGAGAGGGAGGACTAGCTCGAATACGGCGAAGGGCGCGAAGAGGAAGAGGAGGATCCACATCCGCCTATGGACAGTCGGGAAGAAGCTGAGGAAGAAGGCGATGGCCGCGGGCATGCCGAGCATCGCCGTCGCGTACTCGATCCGCACAAGCAGGTTGAAAGGCATCGCCGGGAAAAGTTTCATTAGGGCATATTCGCCGGTCACCAATGGCCTGATCGCGATGACGAACCCGAAAATCGCGAAAAACAGATAGCTTGTTTCCTTCCTTCGGAATGCGAATATTATCAGCGAGTTTAAGGCCAGCGTCGCCACGACGGAGGTGAGCACGATGGAATACGAAACGGCCGTCTGTTGCTCGCTGGCCAGAGTCGAGCGCTCGCCCAGGATCAGGGGCCTCCATATTCCCCCGCCGCGATACTCGTAATTCGATACCCGCAGAAGAATATCGAGAGTCCCTCCGGCCACATCGATCTGGTTCACGCCCGGACTATAGCTCGAGACGGCTGTCGCTCGATCGAGGGAGGGCCGACCCGCGCTGGCCACCGTTTCCCCATTTACCTCGAGCTCGAAGGCGTTCATGCCCGTGGAATTCCGTATCGCGAGCCTGGGCGCGCCCGACGGCAAAAGAACGCGGAGTCGATAGGTTCCCGCCCCCGTTCCGGGGCGGTCGCCCCCTTCGGGATGAGACCAGAAATCGGGTACGACCCTCGTTTGCCACTCCGCTCGGCTTGAGGCGGTGGCGGCGTCCAGGAGAGCCGCCGAGGCGAAACGCCACTGGCCGACGAGGCTTACTTCCCCTCGGGCGAGGAAATCCCAAGAGCGCAAGTCGAGTACGCCGCCGACTGCTTGAGGTCCGTAGGATGGCGCGCGCCCGGGGTCGAAGTTGGCGCAACCGTCGAGGGCGCAAACCCAAGCCGCGAGGATGCTCATCAGGGCGGCCTCGAGCGTCGCTCGCCATTGCAACCCGTTTCCCATTAGTGAATTATATACCCGGATTAAAATTGGCGCGATAGTCGACCGATTGACGAAGATTTCCCCCTAGCTTTCCTAATTGCTTCTATTGACACGTACTCCCGGCAACGATAAACTCAGTTTCTAGTGTTACTATTTATAGTAACGGTTCAAAGGAGAAACCATGATTCGCCCCTCGCGTCTGGACTTCGTCGACACTGCAAAGCGGGGCCATGTGGTGCCTGTCCTAAAGGATTTAGCGGCGGACCGACTCACGCCCATAGACGCCTTTTACGCCCTCGGCGCATCCTACCTGCTTGAATCGGCCGGGGGCGGCTCGTTCGGACGTTACTCCTTCCTCGGAGTCGAGATCGTCGCCAGTCTCAGGATCGATGGCGAGGAAGTGAAATGGGCGGACGAGGAAGGCGCGCGGATTTTCCGCGCCATGGATCCCGTACGCGCCATTGGTGATCTGATGCGCTCGCGGCCCTGGGACGGCGAGGGGGATCTCTCTCCCTTCCCGGGGGGAGCCGTCGGGTACCTCGGCTACGATGCGGCGAGGCGCTGGGAGAAGCTGCCCGAGGTCTCCGGCAAGCCCGGACCCGTCGCGCCGGACGGCGTTTTCATGATTTCGCGCTACACCCTGGTATTCGACAATCTCATGCATTCCCTCCGCATCGTGTGCAACCAGAGAGTCGGCGAGGATCCCGAGTCGGACTACGTCGAGGCGATACGGGGCATCGAGCGCATCGAAGCGAAACTCGAGCGGGCCGACCTCGGTCATGACCACTCGCGGCGGCCGCCAATCGTCGGGCCTCTAGTCTCGAATATGGACAAGGCCGCCTTCGAGGCCGGCGTCATGAGGGCCAAGATGCTCATAGAGGAAGGAGAGGCCATCCAAATCGTCCTATCGCGCAGTTTCATAGCGGACTTCGACGGCTCGCCCTTCGACGTCTATCGAGCCCTTCGCTCGATCAACCCTTCGCCGTACATGTTCTACCTCGACTTCGGGGACTTCGTGCTCCTCGGAGCCTCTCCGGAGGTCATGGTAAGGGTAGACGAGGGAAAGGCCGTCCTGAGGCCTATAGCCGGAACGAGGCCGCGCGGAAAGGACGCCGCCGAGGACGCGGCCCTGCGGATCGAGCTCCTCGCCGACGACAAGGAGAGGGCCGAGCATACTATGCTGATCGATCTCGCGCGCAACGACCTGGGTCGCGTGGCCATGCCCGGCTCGGTCTGCGTGGACCGCATGATGGAGGTCGAGTACTACTCGCACGTAATGCATATCGTCTCGGAAGTGTCGTGCCGCCTCGCTCCAGGCGTCGACATTTACGATGTGATCCGCGCCGCCTTCCCCGCGGGGACCGTTTCAGGGGCGCCCAAGATACGCGCGATGGAGATCATAGACGAGATCGAGGCGGATCGAAGAGGCCCGTATGCGGGCCTCGTGGGTTATTTCAGCTATCGCGGCGGCTTCGATTCCTGCATCACGATACGCTCGGCCCTCGTCAAGGACGGGAAGATACGCATCCAGGCCGGGGCCGGCATAGTCTACGACTCGGTCCCGGAACGCGAATTCGAGGAGACCGCGGCGAAGGCCGCGGCCATGCTGGCCGCCGCGGGCACGGCATCGACCGCACCTAAGGCCAGGGGCTGACAATGGTCCTGCTGATCGACAACTACGATTCCTTCACCTACAATCTCGCCCAGCTCCTCATGCGCCTCGGCGAGGAAGTCCACGTGGCCCGCAACGACGAGATCACGGTCGAAGAGGCCGAGACCCTCGATTTCGACAGGCTCGTCATCTCTCCCGGCCCGGGCCGGCCCGAGGCGGCGGGGAATTCCATCGCGCTCATTCGGCGCTTCGCGGGGTTCAAGCCGATACTCGGCGTCTGCCTCGGGCATCAGGCTATAGCCGCCGCCTTCGGCGGGCGCATAGTCCGCGCGAAGAGGATCATGCACGGCAAAGCCGACACGATCTCACATGACGGCAAGACTCTTTTCTCCGAGGCGCCGAACCCCATGCGAGCGATCCGGTATCACTCCCTCGCCGTCGACCGCGACAGCCTTCCCTCCGGGTTCGAAGTCAGCGCCACTTCCTCCGACGGCGAGATCATGGCCATTCGCCACCTCGAGCACCGAGTCGAGGGGCTGCAGTTCCATCCGGAGTCGATCGGCACCGAGGACGGCGAGCGCTTGATCCGCAATTTCCTTTCGGGCGTCCGCGAGATCCCTTCGATCAAGCACATGCTTAAGCGACTAGCGGCGCGCGAGGAGCTCACGCGGGACGAGGCGCGGAGTTTCATGGATCAGATAGCCGACGGATCGGTTTCCCAAGCCCAGGTCGGCGCCTTCATGGCCAGCCTTACGGTCAAGGGCCCGACCATCGAGGAGATGACGGGCTTCGCGTCTTCGCTCTACGAACGCGCGATCCGCGTGCCTCTCCCTGCCGGCCTCGCGACCGTCGACACCTGCGGCACCGGCGGGGACTCTTCCGGGACCTTCAATATCTCGACCGCCTCGGCCTTCGTCGCTGCCGGAGCCGGAGCGCGCGTCGCCAAGCATGGCAACCGTTCCATCACTTCGCGCTCGGGCTCCGCGGATGTACTCGACGCGCTCGGCGTATCGACGAGAATGGCTCCTTCTGAGGCCGCTACGGCGATACAGGAGGCGGGCATGGCCTTCCTTTTCGCGCCGGCCTACCATCCGGCCTTCAAGAACATCATGGGCCCGAGGCGCGAACTCGGATTCCGCACCATCTTCAATATGATGGGTCCGATGCTGAATCCGGCTCGCGCCGAAGCCCAAGTCGTGGGCGTATACTCCCCCGAGCTCACCGAGACTGTAGCTCGGATCCTGGCAAATCTGGGGATAGGCCGCGCCCTGGTTGTGCATGGCCTCGACGGTATCGATGAGATAAGCCTCGCGGCCTGCACGAAGGTGACTGAGCTCGACAAAGGCTGGACGCGCACCTACGTGATCGATCCCCAGAACTATGGCTTCGAGCTATGCGCGCCGGCCGACCTGAAGGGCGGCGACGCGGTAGAGAACGCGGGCATCGTGGACCGGATACTCTCGGGCGATCCCGGCCCCAAGCGCGATGTGGTGGTCCTCAATGCGGCTGCGGCCATCTTGGCGGCTGGAATCGCCCCGGATTTCGGCGCGGCGATAGAATCGGCGCGCGCGTCGATCGACGGGGGCGCGGCGCATCGCGTCCTGGACTCGCTGCGCGAGCTTTCCCGCACTCGCGGCGGCGCGATCCCGGCGCATAAGGACTAGAGCATGAGCATCCTCGAGACGATTTGCGCCGAGCGAAGGGCCGATACCGCGCGCCGGAGGCGCGAAAGGCCGCCTTCCTCGCTCGGCCGCGCGGCGGGACCTCCACGTCCCTCCCTCTCCGCTCGCGGCTCCGCGCCGGGGGGCGCCGGCCGGAACGGGGCTCTGCCCCGGACGCTCCTCATCGCCGAGTGCAAGAAAGCCTCGCCTTCGCGGGGACTCCTTGTCGCGGATTACGACCCCGTCGCCCTCGCCTCGTCCTACGAGCGCGGCGGCGCAGGCATGATCTCCGTGCTCACCGAGCCGCGTCACTTCCTCGGCGCGGACGAGCACCTTATCGCGGTCCGTGCCGCCGTCCACCTGCCCATCCTCCGCAAGGATTTTTGCGTCGATGCCTATCAAGTGCTCGAGGCTTGGTCCATCGGCGCCGATGCCGTCCTCTTCATAGCCGCTGCGCTTTCCCCTGCGCAATTGCTCGAGCTGACCGCCGCGGCGCGGGAGCTCGACATGGCCGTCCTCGTCGAGATTCACGAGGAGACCGAGCTAGCATGCGCGATAGCCGCGGAGCCCGACGCGATCGGCGTGAACGCCCGCGACCTGCGCGACTTCAGCGTCGACGGGGACAGGTCGCGAGCCTTGGCCCGACTGATTCCGGAGGGACCGCTGCGAGTAGCCGAATCGGGGATGCGTTCGCCCGATGATGCCTCGGCCCTCCGCGCCGCGGGATATCAGGGTTTCCTAGTCGGGGAGGCGCTCGCGACGGCAGCGGATCCGGAAAAGCGCGTCAGGGAATTCGCGGCTGCCATCGCGAAAACGCCGCGAGGCCAGAGCGCTGAGCGCTCGGAGGGCGAGCGAAGGAGCGAAAGCTCGATGGGATTCGCTATCGTGCCCAATGCCCCGCATGCTATGCCTCCCGGAGATGCGGGATGAGAATTAAAGTGAAGATATGCGGTATTACCAGGCTCGAGGACGCCAAGCTGGCCTTGGCGCTCGGCGCGGACGAGATCGGCTTCATTCTCGCTCCCTCGCCGAGACGGGTCGAGCCCGAGACCGTCAGGACCATCCTTGAAGCCCTGAAGGGCGATGGCGGCCTCCATTCATCCCGCCCGACGCCGAGCTTCGGCTCGGTGGGCGTCTTCGTGAACGAGACTTCCGACGCCATGCGCGATATCATGATCTTCGCCGGCCTCGACGCCGCGCAGATACACGGCGACGAGACGCCCGAGACCTGCGCCGGTTTCGATTTCCCCTGGTTCAGGGCTTTGCGGATAAACGGCGTCGACGAGGCGAACCGCCTCGTCGGGGCCCAATGGCGCTGTCCTCGCCTCCTCGTCGATTCGGCCGCGCGCGGGATGGGCGGCGGCACGGGCGATACCATCGGGACTTGGGCGGCGCTCGCGGCCGGGGCTCTCGCCCGCGGCGCGGGCAAAGGATACTTCGTCGCGGGCGGAGTGAGGCCGCGCAACGTCGCGAACTTCATACATTCGCTCTCGCCGGACGGACTCGACGTTTCAAGCGGCGTCGAGGAGGCGCCGGGCAGGAAATCCGCCGGAAAGCTCGAGGATTTGTTTCGCGAGATCGGCCTCGCCGAGGCGGCCAGAGGCTCGGAGGAGGTCACGCATGCGGCGAGATGAGCGGTACTACGGCCGTTTCGGCGGCCGCTACGTACCGGAGGTCCTGAGACCCGCCTTCGAGGAGCTGGAGGCCGCATGGGAAGAGGCTCGCGACGACGCGGGCTACTGGACCCTCCTCGCTAAGCTCGGCCGCGATTACGTAGGCCGACCCACGCCTTTGTGCCTCGCCGAGACCCTGTCCGCCGAGCTAGGCCTAAAACTCTACCTCAAGCTCGAAGGGCTCGCGAACACCGGCGCCCATAAGATCAACAATGCCATGGGCCAGGCGATCCTCGCGAAGCGCATGGGCAAGGCGAGAGTCATCGCCGAGACGGGAGCGGGACAGCATGGCCTCGCTACGGCGGCCGCTGCGGCCAAGCTCGGGCTCGAATGCGAGGTCTTCATGGGCGAGCTCGACATGGCGCGCCAACACCCGAATGTCTTCGGGATGAGGATGTTCGGCGCGAAAGTCACTCCGGTGCGGGAGGGAACGCGCACTCTCACCGACGCCGTGAACGCCGCGATGAAGAATTGGACCGAGCGCGTATCGGATACCCACTATATCCTCGGCTCGGCCTTGGGCGCCCACCCCTACCCCGCCATAGTGCGCGAGCTGCAATCGGTCATCGGTAAGGAGATAAAGACTCAAGTGCTTGACCGCGAGGGGCGACTCCCCGATCGGATTTATGCCTGCGTCGGCGGCGGCTCCAACTCCATCGGCGCATTCGCGGCCTTCCTGGACGAGAAGGTCGAGCTGGTAGGGGCCGAGGCGGGCGGATGCGGAGGCGAACCGGGCATGCACGCCTCGCGGATGGGCGGCAAAGGGAGCGTCGGCATCGTGCAGGCATACAAATCCCTTTTTCTCCAGGATGCGGACGGCTCCCTTCTGGCCACCCATTCCGTGAGCGCAGGCCTCGACTATGCCGGCATCGGACCGCAGCTCGCTCACCTCGGCGAGACGGGGCGCGTGCGATTCGCCTCGGTCTCGGACGAAGAGGCCTTGGCGGCCGTATCGCGCACCGCCAGGGCCGAAGGCATCCTGCCCGCCCTCGAGTCAGCCCATGCCCTGGCCCTGGCCTTTCGCGAGGCGGGATCCGCGCCGCTCGATTCGGTGATCGTCGTCAACGTCTCGGGACGCGGGGACAAGGATCTCTTCATCACCGCGCCGCGCTTCGATCGCGCGGATTGGCTCTCCTTCCTCGAAGCCGAAGCCGCCCGATTGCGCGGTGCGCCGCCGTTGGAAGGCGATCATGACGGGGATTGAGAGGATTAGGCGCGCTTTCGAATCCAACGCGCGCATCAAGATCATGGCCCATGCCGTATGCGGCTATCCCGACAAGGCGGCTTCGGCAAGGATTCTGGCCTCGATGGCCTCTTCCGGAGCCGATCTGATCGAGGCCCAGCTTCCGTTCTCGGACCCTTCGGCGGACGGCAGCTCGATCGTCCAGGCCAATCATGCCGCCCGGCTCGCTGGCTCCGGCACCGAAGACTGCCTGGCCATCCTCGAGACGCTGCGCGGGACCACTTCGGCCCCGATACTCGTCATGAGCTATATCAATCCCATACTCGCCTTCGGCGTCGATGCGATGATCGAGCGGGCCGCGCGAACGGGCCTCGACGGATTCATCGTGCCGGATTACCCCGACGACGAACCCGAGCTCGGCATGCTCGAGAAATGCGAGGCTGCAGGCCTGGCCTTCGTGCCCCTCATCGCTCCGACGACCGGCCTCGAGCGGGCCGCGACCCTGGCAAGCGCCGGCTCTGCTCCCTTCCTCTATGCCGTGCTCCGCCTCGGCGTGACCGGGCGGAAAACCGAATTCTACTCCGATTCACTGGAGAGGCTGGAAGCCCTCAAGAGTCGGACCGGGAAATACATCGCCGCCGGCTTCGGCATTCGAGAGCCCTCCCAGATCGAGGCCCTGCGCGGCTGGGCCGATTGCGCGATCGTCGGCTCGGTATTGATAGACACTGCGAGGACGGCGATCGAGGAAGGCGGGGATCCCGCCGACGCGGTGGGCTCGATGCTGCTATCGCTGCGCCGGGATCAGTAAAGCTCTCTCAAATCCGCCTCGTTCGCGCAGGGCTCCCCCGCAAGCCATGTGGCGATATTGTCGATGGTCTGCTCCATGGCGAGAGCCCCGGCTTCCCGCGTAGAGCCTCCGACGTGGGGCGACAGCACGACGTTGGGCAGCTCGTGTATGGGAAACCGCGATGGCGCGCCTACGGTGGCCCCTCCTTCGGGATATGAGTACCAGGTGTCGATCGCCGCTCCTTTGAGTATGCCGTCCCGCAGCGCGAGATAGAGTCCTTCCTCGTCGACGATCGGACCGCGTCCCACATTGACGAGGAATTTGCCGCGCGCCGCCATGAGGATCTCCTTGCCGAAAAGCCCGGTCGTCGCCGGGGTCAGGGGCAATGCCACGAATAGAAGCTCCGCCCAATCGACGGCGGCGCGAAGGTCCTCTTCCACGCGATCAAAGAACGGCGGCATCGGGAGCGCGGAGCGACGTCGATATCCTACTACGGGGCAGTCGAGAGCCTTCAGGACGCGGGCGATCGCGCTGCCGATGGCCCCGACCCCGAACACAGCGCATGGCCTGCGGCTGATGGAGTTCCACTCGTCTTCGGCGCCTTTTCCCACCCAAAAGCCGTGCCATTTCGCATGGCGAAGGTCGTTGTGGAACTCGATAGTCCTGCCGTAGAACGCGAGAGTCATGGCGAGAGCGCATTGCGCGACCGATTCGGCGTTTCCATGCACGTTGAAGGCCCGCACTCCCCGTTCGAGAAGAAGGGCGGTCGGCAGGTGGTTGAGCCCGGTAAACGGAACGAAGACCGCTTTGAGCGAGGTGGCCTCCTCGTAGACGCCCGATTCGAGACGCAAGGCCAGGATGGCGTCCAAGCTCGAGACGGCGGCGCGAGAAACCGCGGGGTCCGCGATGATCTCGTGCCCGGGGAACGCGGCCGCTAGCTCGCCGAGGCGGGCAGGCCAAGACGAGCCCAAAGGCATGAAGGATCCTATCGTCATGGAAGCTAGTGTAATCCTGCACGTACGCGCTTAATAGTGCTAAAATCAACTGCGCTAACTATCGAGAATTAAACGAGCGAAAAGAAGCCCCGCCGCCGGACACTCCGACGCGCGGCGGCCGCAAGGAGACATAGTATGACAGAGCGAGCCGAACGATGTCGTCGGGAGCCGCGCGGTCGCGCCTCTCCGGGCAGAGCCGTGGCCCTCCTCCTCTCGGCCGCGATGGTGTCGCTTTTCGCGTCCTGCGCAGGGTCGCCAGCGCCCGCCCCCGTGCCTGAGCAGGAGCCCGCGCCCGAGCCGCCGAAGCCCAACCTCGCGGACCTCATCGCGGCGAACGATCAGAACGGGATCAAGACCTTCTTCGCTAGTCAAGACCAGCTGAATACTCCGGACGCGGAGGGTTCCTATCCTCTCCATCGAGCCGTGGAGAAGGGTTCCGCCAAAACGGTGGAACTCTTGCTGGACCTCGGAGCGAAGACCGAAGTGAAGGATAAGGCCGGTCTCAGCCCCCTCAGGCTGGCGATCGACGATGGATCCGTCGACTGCATCAAGGCCCTATCGGACAAAGGCGCAGACATATTCAGCGCCGATCCCTCGGGAGGCACGGCCCTCCAGGCCGCCCTCGCGAAGGGTGGCGATACGCTCTCCGCCGCCTTGACCTCCAAGAACGTCAACCTCAAGGGCCCCGACGGCAATGCAGCCATACATATCGCCGCGGACCGACTCCTCGAGGATCAATGCGCAAGGCTTCTAGCCGCGGGCGCGGATCCCAACCTCCGCGAGGCCTCGGGGCGGACGGCGCTCGACCTCGCGCTGCTCCACCCCGACAGGATTGAGGCTGCCCGCGTCGCCGAGCTTCTGGTACTGAAAGGCGGTACGACATCCTTCCCGGACTTCGCATGGTTCACGCAGGCGGCTCGGGCCCTGGACTACGGCTCCCTCCGTTTCGAGGACGGGGGAACTCCGCTGCACCAGGCCGTCGAGCATCGGCAGAAAGGCTTCGTACAATTCCTCCTGTCGCGCAAAGTGAATCCCAATGTTCGGAACGGCGCCGGATCCGCGCCCCTCCACGAGGCGGTCCGGGCTGGATGGCTCGAAGGAGCCGAACTGCTCCTCCAGGGCGGCGCGGACCCGAACGTACGTGACGGCTTCGACAACACGCCGCTTCACATCGTCCTCCCCGAGGAAGGCCGGAGCGGCGGCGTCGCCCTCCTCCTCAAATACGGCGCGGATCCCTCGCTCAAAGACCGTAACGGCAATACGCCTCTCCACGTCGCCATCCAAGTAGGCTATCCGCTCGAGATGATCCGGGCGCTCATAGCCGCCCAGGCCCCGGTCAACGCGCAGAACGCGGCCGGCGACGCTCCGCTCCATATCGCCCTCAGGGTGAAACGCTACGATTACGCGAAGGCCCTCCTAGAGGCGGGGGCGGACATTTTCCTCGTGAACGGCAGGAGCGATAGCCCGTTGTCGGTCGCTATATCTCTCGGTCCCGACGCCCTCGACGCCGTGCTCACGCCCGCGAATGTCCGGGCGCGCGATAATTACGGCAACGCGCCCCTCGCCATAGCCGTAGGGCTCAAGGCGGCGCCCGACGCCGTGGCGATGATAATCGCCAAGGGCTCGGACGTGAACGCCCGGAACAACGCAGGGGACGCGGCCCTCCACATAGCAGTGCGCCAAGGCTTGAGGCCCCAGGGCGAGGCCCTGCTGCTCGCCAAGGCTGACATCTTCGCATCCAACGTCCGAGGGGACTCGCCGCTCTCGCTTGCCCTTACCGCTCCGGGCGGGCCCGTGGATTGGCTATTCACCGCGACGACATTGGCCGCCCGCGATCCCAACGGCGATACTCCCCTCCACCACGCCGCCAAGCGCAACCTCGCCCAGGCCGTCGAGTTCCTCGCCCAGAAGGGCGCCTCCCTCGAGGCGACCAACTCGGCCGGCGAGACCGCCCTCCACGAGGCGGTCAAGGCCGACGCCGCGGACGCGGCTCGCTCTTTATTATCGCTCGGGGCCTCCCTATCCGCCAGGGATGCGATGGGCGATACCCCCCTCCATTCGGCTGTGCTCTGGGCGGCCAGGAAAAGCCTTCCCATCATCGCCCTTGCCGGCGCCGACATCAATGCCCACGATTTCGCGGGCGAGACTCCGCTCCACCAGGCGGTGCGCAAGCGCGATCGCGACTCGCTCAAGTACCTCCTCGCCAAAGGAGCCGATCCCGACGCGCGCGACAATAACGGGACCTCCTCCCTTTCCCTGGCGGTCAAGATGGCTGCCTACGAAATCGAGCGGGACATCCTCGCGGCCGAAGCCGAGATCGACGCCCGCGACCAGGCCGGCAGGACGGCGCTCCTCGAGGCCGCGAGCCAAGGCGACGCCGAATCTTCGCGGATACTCGTAGGCGCAGGGGCCGACATCATGGCGCGAAACGCGGACGGCGACTCGCCCCTTACCGTGGCGATCAAGCGCAACCCGGCGGTGCTTCAGTTCCTCCTCACTCAGGCCAACGTCAATCGCGCCGACCCCGACGGGAAAACGCCTTTGCGGGTTATCGTCGAGACCAAGCCTTCCGGCGCATCCGCGCCGGGACTCGATTCTCTCGATTTGGCAATCGCCACCGGCGCGAGGCTCGATGACCGCGACCGCTTCGCGGCCACCAGCCTCCATGCGGCTCTACGGGCCGGAGACAAGGCAACGGCGAGCATCCTCGTCAAGGCCGGCGCCGACGTCTTCGCCCGAGACAAGGACGGCGAGACCCCGGCTTCTCTCGCCATTACGGCCGGAATCGACACCCTCAAGACCCTGGTGACGGCGGGTGGCATAGCGGCGAAGGACAAACAGGGCAACGGATGGCTGCAATACGCCGCGATAGCCGCCAACGCCGACGCGGCATCGTGGCTCCTCGCGGCGGGCGCGGACAGGACGGCGAAGAACATTTCCGGCGAGACCGCCTACGACCTCGCCCTGAAGCGCGGCAAGGCCGACTTGGCCGCGCTTCTGAAGCCCGGGAATTGAGGATCGAAGCCAAGATAAAGGGAGAAAGGACCGGTCTCGGAACCGGCTATTCCGGTTGACGCCTTAGAAGCGGAGAGTTTAAGTCGGCCTCGCCTGAAAATTGGGCCACGCCGTCAGGAATTCCCTCGATACTCCGACAGCTCCTTCAGCTCCTTGAGCTTCTGGATGGCCTTCTCCTGGATCTGGCGGACGCGCTCGCGCGTTATTCCCAGGAGCTTGCCCGTCTCCTCCAGGGTGCGAGGGCCTTCGCCGTTCAGGCCGTAGCGCAGCTTGATGATGGTGATCTCCCGCTGCGACAGGTTCTTGAGGACATCGCCCAATGTATCCTGGAGCGTCATCGAGAAGACTTCCTCGAATGGCTCGACGACATTTTCGTCCTTGATCAGATCCGAGAGATGGGTCACGCTGTCCTCGTCGACGGTCGTATCCAGACTGGCCGTCTCCTGCGAGAGCTTCATGATCTCCTTGACCTTCTTGGCCTCCATGCCGAGCTTCTCGGCGAGCTCCTCGGGCCTGGGGTCGCGTCCGAGCTCCTGAGTGAGCTGCTTGGCCACGAAATAGCACTTCTTGATCGTATTCAGCATATGGATGGGAATGCGTATGACTCGACCTTTGTCGGCAAGGCTCTTGATAATCGCCTGTCTGATCCACCATGTTCCGTAGGTCGAGAATCGGCAACCGCGCGTATAGTCGAAGCGCTCGACCGCCTCTATCAAGCCGATATTGCCTTCGTCGATGAGGTCGAGGAGGGAAAGTCCCCGGTGCTGGTAATTCTTGGCGATCGAGACGACGAGCCGAAGGTTGGACGAGATCATCTTATTCTTGACCTCGATGAGCTCCCTTTGGGCGGCCTCGCGCTCCAGCCCCGCATCGGCCGCGGAGGTACTCGCCCGCAATGTTTGTATATTCTCGCCGATCCGCATCTCATCCTCGGCGCTTAGGAGGGGATATCTCGATATCTGCTTGAGGTAGAGGGCTAGCGGATCGGTCTCCTTCGGGTGCTTGGCCTTCTTCTTCTTGGCCATCGGAAGGGTGAGACTGGCATTCTTCTTCTTTTTCGGTTGAACGGCCTTCGGGGACGTCCCGTCAGTCATCGATTCCACCTTTCCTGCGAGAGCAACAAATAAAGCTTACTCAAAACCGATTCGACTTCCAATGAATTCTCCGATATTCGCGAGGGTCGCGATGCTGGGATCCCGCCGGCTCGAAGCCTAATCGCGGGGCGCCGCGGCGGGATCCACCGCCGAGCCGTTCTTGAACACCAGGAAATAGGCCGCTGGAACCCCTTGCTTTGCATCGATGCCGACCTTGCCGATTTCCTGTCCCGCCGCGACATGGTCGCCAGCGCGCACCGAAATGCTCTCGTTTCCTCCATAAACATAGATATAGCCTCTGGAGAGAACGAATACGACGTTTCCGTAACCTCTGTAGGGCCCCGCCGAAGAGACCGTCCCGTCGGCGACGGACTTCATCGACTCCCCCAGCTTTGAGCGGATGAGGACGCCGTAGGCTTTGCCGTCCAGATATAGGATCTGGCCGGAGCAAGGCCAGGAAAGGCTTTTGCTCACGGCTTTGGCGGTGGTCTTCACGGCCTCGGGCAAGGCCGGCGCGGCGCCCCCGCCGGAAGACGCGGGCGGGCCCGGCGGCGGCGCCGCGGCTCGCGGGGCCGGATCGGCGGCAGGCTCCGAAATCGCGGTCGCGGGTTCCGCGACCGTCGGGATCGCCTTCCCTTCCGTAGGGATGGAAATCGTATCGCCCGGCTTGATGACGGAGGATGTCTTCAGTTTATTCGTCGAGCGAAGCGCATCCAGGCTCAAGCCGTAAGTCTTGGCGATGGAAAACAGAGTATCGCCCTTTACAACCTTGTATTTCAGGATTTCGGCCGGAGCGGAATCGCTCGAAGCCTTCCCCGAAGCGGCCGTATCGTTTGGGAGGGACTCGTTTGTATTTCCATCGCGAGGGATGAGAATCCTCGCACCCACTCGCAGTTTGTAGGGATCGTCTATGGCATTGGCCTTCGCAATGGCTTCGGCCTTGACGCCGTAGCTTCGCGCGATGGAGTACAAGGTCTCGCCCTTCTCTACGACGTGGTACTGGGCTTGGGCGGCGGCGACCCGCGGGAGCCAGGCGGTCAGCAGGAGAAGGAGGACGAGGGGGCGAATGCCTCGCCGCGGAACGGGAAGGGTAAAGGTCATCCTTTCCGAGTATCGGAAAGAGCGAGGTAATTGTTTACGATACTTCGCCTCTCGATCCGAGCCCGCCTCTCAGATCGAGTATTGGAGGAAGAACCTGAAATGCCCACCGTCGAAGTTCGATGCCGGTCCCAGCGAACCGTCGCTTTTCACCGGCTGTATGTAGGCGCCGAAATACTCGACGCCGAACGAGAAGGGCGGCGGCAGCCGGAAGCCGACGTCTATCGACCAGCGAAGCACGGAAACGAATTGCGGAACGGAACCCGAATCGGATAGCTCGTCGACGCGCTTGGAGACCGAGCCTTCGAGGAGGGCTGCGTCGCCGAGGCGGAACTGCGCGTCGAGGCCGGCATTGAGTATGTTCTGGAGCAGAAGGTCCTGAGTCGGATAAGGCAGCTCGTAGCTCAGGGAGACGAGCCAGTCCGCGCGATGGAAGCGCTCCGTCGACGCTCCATGCTCGTATACGCCGCCGAGACCCAGCTCCACGGCGCCCAGCTTGGGTAAGGACGCATCGTCCACGCGACGCAGCCAATCCCACGTATATCCGGCAAAATAGAGGCCTTTGCCCCAAATTCCGAAATCGAAGGATTGCGTGAACGCAAGTTCGTCGCCCCCCGCTCCGCCGGGCTCGAGATCCGTAGTAGCGAGCTTGGCCTGACTCCGAACCCAGACCCCTCCGGTACCGAACGCGAAGGCCCCCTCGAGATCCGCGTTCGCGTCGAAGGGCGAGCCCGTCAGTCCGCCTTCGTCGCCTCCGAGCTTGAAGGGAAGGTACCCGCGCAGCGAAACGTACTCACGAGGCTCGTGCTGGAAAATCCAGCGGACGGTCTGAGCCCGTTCCGCGCGTCGGGCGGCAGGGTCGCGAATTTCGCGGTCGACGGCGCTATAGGCCGAGGCGAGCGACGCGTCGGCGGTATTCATGCGGCGTCTGGCGAAATCCAGCTTGTCGCCGGCGAAACCGCTCTTGCTTGCGGGAAGGGAGGCTGCCGCCCGCTCGATGGCCGACTTGGAATCGGAAAGGTCTCGACGTTCGACCGAGATCCGGTCTCGCAGGGGCCCGAGCCGATCCGCGCCGTATGCGCTCAGGTCCGCAAGGGTTGGGGCAATCTCGTCGAGGAGGGCTTGAGCCTGGTCCGCCGCGGTGATGGCGCTGTCGGCGACGCCCAGCGCCGCGGCGCTGGATTCGTCCGCGGCGAGCGCCGCTTCGGCCTTCTTGACGCGCTCTACGCCGGCCGTGGCCTCGGCGAGCACGGCCGCCAGGGCCTTCTTTAATTCGGGGGCGGTGCGCTTCCCCTTGGTGGAGAATAGGCTCGGATCGGCTACTGGATCGACGAGGTCGAGGGTGGCGCGGCATGCGTCGATCGCCATGCCGTATTGGCCTAGGGCGGCTCCGAGGTCGGCGCCGGTCTCGGCTTGGCCGGCACTCGCGCGCCTCGCGTCGGCCTCATCCGATCCGGCCTCGGCCTTGTCGAGTATCCCGACGGCGGCGGCCAGGTAAGGTCCGCGCTCGACGATGCGCACCGACTCGTCGTCGATTTCGAGGCGAACGAGGGTCTTGTAGCCCAAACCTTCCTTATTGGTCCTGACGACCTGGATCGACAGGGCCAGCGGGGGCGACGCGGTAAAGATTTCGGCGAAGAGCCGGTCCTTGCCCAAGCCCGCGAAGAGGCCGCGCAGGGCGGCTCCTCGCGCCATCTGTTCGGCCTCCTTCGCGCTCGAGCCCTGGGCCGACGCGACCGAGACATAGACGGAGCCTTCGCTTCGAAAGCCTTCCGCGATCGGAGTGTCGGCCGGGAAGGCGGCCGCTTGCCAACCGAGCGCTACTGCTACCGCGAGGAAGGCCCTTAAGCGCTCGAAAGGCTTCATAGGGCCCCTGTAGGGGCCATCGGCGCGGCCGTTTGGCCCTGATTCTTGGGCGTCGCCGCGAAGAGCCAATGGCCGGCGTCGTCGATGAGCTTCGAGAGGATCACGATGTGAACCTCGCTTTTCGAGCCTTCTACTTCCTTCATCCACTTCGCGCTGGTATATCGCCTGCGAATCCGGTCGCGCGCGGCATCCGCCCTCGCGGAAACCGCCCGTCTATCGGACTCGAGGTCCGATGAGGCCGCTCCCACCGAGCCGAGGAGGTAGGCGGATACGAGACAGAGTACCGGATCGCGGGCCGAAGCCCCCTCGTCGAGAAAGGGCAGGGCCTCGGAGAGCCGCTTCTGCAGGACGAGGCTGAATCCGTAATCGAAGCGCAGCCAAGCGAGGGATTCGACGTCCTTGCAATCGAGGTAGGGACGGAAAAAGGCCTCCGCGGCCTCGCTCCTGTTGCGCAACAGACGGGTCACGCCGAAGAGCAGCGCGTTCCTGCGTAGAAGTTCGGGCCTCTTGGACGAAAGCTCGGCCTCGAGCCGCTCGATGCCTTCGATGTCGGATTGGAGTAGATAGGCGTTGACAAGAAGACGCACACGGCTCGAGCTGAATCTGGATTTCGGGAACATCCTGGCGACGAGATGAGCGGAGAGTTCGCTCCAGTCCTCCTTCTCGACGAGGAGGAAGGTTCTCCTGTTTATCAGGAAGAAGGCGTTGAGACCGAATATCAGCGCGACGAAGATGAGGGCGAGATACCAATTTGCCCTCCAGAACCCTTCCCAGGAGCCTAGCCCGAGAAGGAAAATGGGGAGGAAGAATACGAAAAGGAAGGAAGTCAGTATAACAACATTGAAAAGTATGAAAATTGTCCTAAATTTCATTCAATGCCGCTCCTATAATAGAAAGGACGGAAAGGGGGACCCCGCGACACCCGCACCGAGCTTAGCGTCGGGGTAATATGGGGTCAATGGGTAGGCTATGAACAGCATTCCGCTAAAAGACCTGAAGCCCAAACAGTTCTTCTCAAAGCCCCTTTTCATGGACGAGGGTTTCGTCCTCCTCGCGCCGGAGACGCCGGTGGACGAGAGCCTGGTCAAGCGGCTGACCCAGTGGGAATTCCGGGAGATGAGGACCGAAGGCGTGCCTGTCAAGGAAGCCGCCGCCGCGGATACCCCCGAGGGACAGGGAGACGAGGCCGCGGCGACCATGTTCCCCGACGGAGCCGGCGACAAGGAACGGGTCGAGCGCATCCTCGCGTTCTATTCCGATTTCGCGGCCTATATGGAGTCCCTCTACACCCGCTTCGTCACCAAGACTGAACTCGACTACAAAGAGCTCAGCGAGCGCATGAAGGGCCTATGCCAAGTCATCGGCGAGAACAAGCGCTTCCTTCTCAGGGCCCAGTCGCTCGCGCCTCAGCACAAGAACTACCTCGTCTCCCATGCGGTACGCACCTCCGTCTACTCGATCGTGCTCGGGACGACGATCAAGCTGCCCCAGTTCAAGCTCATCGAGCTCGGCACCGCGGCCGCCCTCCACGAGATAGGCATGGTGCGGCTCCCGCCGCAGCTGTACATGGCCGGCCGCCTTTTGTCGCCCCAGGAGAAGAAGTCCATCACCGCCCACCCGGTCCTCGGCTACAATCTGCTCAAGGAGCGCCAAGTTCCTCTCGCGGTCTGCCTCGCCGCCCTGGAGCACCACGAGCGCGTGAACGGCTCGGGCTATCCGCGAGGCCTCACCGGAGAGAAGATTTCCCTATACTCCAAGATAATAATGGTCGCCTGCTCCTTCGACGCGGTAACTGCAAACCGCCCCTACAAGGAGGCCAAGGACGGCTATTCCGGAATGGTCGACATCCTCAAGAACGAGGGCAAGCAATACGACGATATCGTGATCCGGGCCCTCGTCTACGGCCTTTCGATATACCCCATAGGAACCCAAGTCATGCTAACGAACGGCAAGAGCGCGGTGGTCGTCGACGTGAACCCCGACAACCCGCGCTATCCTGTCGTTCAAATCCTCGGCGCCCGGAGCCCCGACGGCAAGGACTTGGCGATCCGCACCAGCGAGACGAGCGTTCGCGTCCTTCGCCCGCTCGACAAGGACGAGATCGAGAAGGCCAGAGCCACTTCCTCCTGAGCACCGAATTTGGTTAGAATCCTCCCGTACTCGCAAATCCAAGGAGATAGGAATGGATTTTTCGCCCCTTCAGAGCGCCCGTTTCGCCTATTCGCCCAAGCTACCCGCGATCCTCCGCGGCGGCATCGATAAGGTAATCGCCGTAAAAGGCTCCGCCGCCGAGCCCGCCGAAGATAAGGACCGACTGCGGGCCACCTTCCCGCGCACCTATGGGCTGCCTTCGATAACCCTGTCGGCGGGCGAGAATCCGGGGATTCGGAAGGCGATGAGGATCGGCGTCATACTCTCCGGCGGCCCGGCGCCCGGCGGGCACAACGTGATCGCGGGCATATTCGACGGACTCAAGGCTGCCAATCCGGCTTCGAGCCTCTACGGCTTCCGCGGAGGCCCCGGAGGACTCGTCGACGACAGGTGCATGGACATCGACGGCGAGCTCGTGGACCGCTATCGCAACACGGGCGGCTTCGACCTCATCGGCTCCGGGCGCACCAAGATCGAGACTCCCCGGCAATTCGAGCAGGCCCTCGAGACGGCCAAGCGCCGCAAGCTCGATGCCGTGGTGATCGTAGGCGGCGACGACTCCAACACCAACGCCGCCCTCCTCGCGGAATTCTTCGCGGAAGCGTCGCTTCGCGACGCCAGAAGCGAGCCTATAGTGGTGGTAGGCGTCCCCAAGACCATCGACGGCGATCTCAAGAACGAGGCCATCGAGACATCCTTCGGCTTCGACACGGCTACCAAGGTATATTCGGAGCTGATCGGCAACATTTGCCGCGACGCCGCCTCCAGTCGGAAGTATTGGCATTTCATCAAGCTCATGGGGCGCTCGGCCTCTCATATCGCCCTCGAATGCGCCTTCCAGACCCGCCCGAACATATGCCTCATCTCCGAAGAGATCGAAGCCAAGCAGATGAGTCTCGGCCAGATCATCGATCAGGTGGTGGATTCCGTGGTTGTCCGAGCCGAGAAGGGAGAGAATTTCGGCGTCGTCCTGATCCCCGAAGGCCTTATCGAATTCGTCCCGGAGGTGAAATTCCTCATCGGCGAGATAAACGACATACTCGCCGCCACCGAGTACGAGTTCAAGGCTCTGACAAGCTTCGTGGACCACAAGGCCTTCATCCTCGAGCGCCTCACGGAGCCCTCGGCGATCCTCTTCGAAAGTCTTCCCAGAGGCATCCAGGAGCAGCTGCTTTGGGACCGCGACCCGCACGGCAACGTCCAGGTGTCGCGCATCGAAACCGAGAAGCTGCTGGTCGAGATGACCCGCGCCAGGCTCAAGGACCTCTCGGCGGCGGGATCCTACCACGGCAAATTCGACTATCAGGCCCATTTCTTCGGCTACGAGGGCCGCTGCGGCTTCCCCTCCAACTTCGACGCCGATTACTGCTATTCCCTGGGCTATGCCGCCTTTGCCCTCGCGGCCTCGGGCCTGACGGGCTATCTCTCCTCGGTGCGCAACCTCACCGCCCCCGCGGATCAATGGATAGCGGGCGGCGTACCCCTCGTCTCCATGATGAACATGGAGCGCCGCCACGGCGCGGACAAGCCCGTCATCAAGAAGGCCCTGGTCGAGCTCGATGGCGCCCCGTTCAAGGAGTTCGCCTCCAGGCGCGGGGCCTGGGCCGAAAGCTCTAATTACAGGCTCCCCGGGGGGATACAATACTTCGGGCCGCCAGAGCTGACCGACCGGCCCACGCACACCCTTCTCCTCGAGCATGGCGCCGCAGAGGGCTGAGGATCCGGCGAGCGAGGGATGAGCGCGGGACTGTAAATGTTTGAAGGCATAAAGCGCTACTTCCGTCGCCGCGATCCGGCGCCCGAGCCGGGCTCGCTCGTGGAGGAGCTATGGGTCGGCGAGATGTCCGGGCCCGAGAAAGGACGATTCCTCGAGATCGAAGGGACGGGATACTCCGCGCGCTATTCGAGGATGGCCGAAGGGCCTGGCCTCCAGCTGGAGCTCGGGCGGTCCGACCTCTTCGCCTGGACCGAAGCCCCTTTGTATCGGCATTCCGACTTCGCCATCGAGGGCGAGTTCGCCGTGGCCCCGGGCCTCCCCTATTCCGCCTGCGGCTTCCTGTTCCGCTATCAGGACGAGGGCAACTTCTACTCCGTCCTCGTCTCCAACAAGGGATTCTTCCGCCTCGATGTCGTCTTCAACGGCAGCCCGCGGCCGCTCGTGGCCTGGACGGAGCTTCCCCGCAGGGTCTCGGCGGCCGACTCGACATCGCCCGAGGGCGGCGACGGGTTCTCGCTGCGCGTCATCGCCCGGGGCGGGCATTTCACCATCGTCGTGGACGACGAGTGGGTCGCGGAAGCGGCCGACGAGAGTTTCGACCGTGGGCATATCGCGTTTGCGGCCCAGAACTACGCTGAAGGGGGGGAGACCCGGTTCGCGCTCCTCTCGTGCATGGTCGACTCGAGGCCGATGGAGGTGGAGACCTGGTACTATCGCTGGAACTACTACGTAGTACCCGGCGCCGATTCCAGACGGCGCCTCGCCGAGACGCTGTTCGCCATGGGCGAGAGCCTGGCCGCGGCGGTACAGCTGCGGAAGATCGAGAAGCGAAGGCCCTTGGACGCCGATGAGCTTTTCCTCAAGGCCGAGGCCGCGCTGCGCCTGGGCCTGGCGGACGAAGCGGAATCGGCCCTCGACGCCTGCCTCGCCCAGGCGCCGGGGCGGATGGACGCGGCCGAGGAGAAGGCCAACCTGCTCTACCTGCGCGGTCGCTACCTCGAGCTTCGCGACGAGCTCGACAAGCTCCTCCCGGCGACGAGGGACAACGCGCGCCTCCTGTGCCTACGCGGCCACGCCCGCTTCGGCCTCGGGGACTTCGCGGGAGCGGCAGCCGAATACCGCGCCGCCGCGGAGCTCGATCGGCAGCAGCCCCTCTTCCGCATGAACGAGGCCAGGGCATGGGACCAGGCCGGCCGCAAGGCCCAGGCGGCCGAGGCCTATCTTGCCGCCGCCAAACTCTTCTCCTCGCAGGAGGCGGACGACGACCTCGCGCTCGCGCTGGGCCGCCTGGCCGCGCTCAAGGCCAAAGGCGCCGAGGTCAAGGAGATAAAGGCCAAGGCCCTCTACAGGGCGGGCAAGAAGGACGAAGCGGCGAAGCTCCTGACGGAGCTCATCGCGAAGGGGAGCGAGGACTCGGGCAGCCATTACACCCTCGGCCTGATACTCGCCGAGAAGGGCAGGGGCGAAGAGGCCCTCGATCGCTTCGAGAAGGCCCTTTCCCTCGAACCCGACTTCCCTCTGTACGCCTTCCGATACGCGGAGAGGCTCTTCCTTCTCGAGCGCCCGGAAGCAGAGACCCGCGCCGCCATAGCGCGCGCCATCGAGCTCGCGCCCGCGGACGGATGGACCCTCAACCTCGCCGGGCAGGAGGCCTTGTCGCGCGGCGACTTCGCCTTCGCCCGGGAATGCCTCGAGGCTGCCCGAAGGACGTTGCCGGGCTCTAAGGAGCCGGCGATAAACCTCTCGGACCTGGAATCGAGGGAGGGCAGGATCGACGCCGCCCTCGCCGCGCTCGCCGCTTTCGGCGACGACGCGGCATGCCGCAACCAAGCCGGGAACGCGTTGGCCCGGGCCGCCGAGACCGCGGCGTCGCGGGAGCTCGTCGAGGTTCGCCTCGAGGAGGCGGCGCGCGAGTACAGCCTCGCCGCGGCCCTCGAGCCGCGATCCGCCGAGTACCAGGCGAACCTCGCCGCAGTCTATATGGAGCTGGAGCGCTACTCCGAGGCCGAAGAGCGGATCAGGAAGGCCCTCGATCTCGGATCGGGCCCCAGGGGTCTCCTCCTGGCAGGCAACCTGGCGCGCATCTACGGCGACTTCCCGCGCGCCGAGGCCGCCTATCGGCTCGGCCTCGAGATCGTTCCGGAGGATCCCGACCTCCTCGCCGCCCTGGGCCGGTGCTACCTTTCGCTCCGCAACTATCCCAGGGCGAAATCCGTCGCGGAACGCCTCGCCGAGACCTTTCCCGAGCGCGCGGCGCGCCTTCTTTCCGAAGTGGAGGAAGCGACCACCGAAGCCCTCTCCTGCTCGCTCTGCGGGAGGATCTGGCGCGTGCCTCGCGACCTCCCACCCCAGAGCGCCGCGAGCGTGCGGGCGATGCCTCCCGACGATTCGCCCGCGGGCGCCTGCCCGCGCTGCGGCAAGCTGTTCTGCATTGCCTGCCGCAAGGCGCAGCTCGCGGACAGGCGCTTCACCTGCCCCGACTGCGGCGAGACGCTCAAGCTCTCGGACAACAGGCTGCGATATCTCGTGCGCGAGAGCATCCGCCGCGATCGGGCAGGATAGGCAGTATTGTTTTTTTATCCCGGTAGCGCTATTATTCCTCGGAAATTCCATAGCCCTCTACCAGGAAGAGCCTCGTGAAATACCTTCCCATGCTCGTAATCCTCGCGGTCTCGTTTCTCGGGGCCCTGCCGGCCTCAGGCCAGGAAATCGTCACCGCCGGGCAATACTTCAACCTGGTCGCGGACCGCTACGCCCAGGTCGACGACTACGAAGGCAAGATAAGCATAGCCGCGGGCAAAGACGGCAAGGACGTAATGAAGGGCGACATCATCTTCAAATCGCCTTCGCTCCTCCGAGTCGATTTCACGAGTCCGCCCGACCAGGTCATCTCCTTCGACGGGCAAACCCTGACCGTCTACATCCCCGGCTACAACGCCATCCTCTCCCAGTCCACCGCCGACAAACCGGGCGCTGGATCCGCCACGCTGGCGACTCGCGAGGGCCTCAAGATGCTGAGGCGAAACTACTCGGTCGCCTTCGAATCGAGCCCTTCGCCGCTTCCCCTCGACGGGGGCGCGGCCGGCGAGCAGGCGGTGAGGCTGGTCCTGGTCCGGACATCGGCCGCGGAGGGATTCAAGACCATCAAGCTCTATATCAGCCCCGATACGAAGCTCATCCGGAGGATCGAGGGCTGGACGATCTCGGGCGACAAGCTGACCTTCGATTTCACCGGCATCAAGACCAACATCGGAATTCCGGCGACGCGCTTCGTCTACGACTCGCCGGCCTCGGCCAACGTCTACAATAATTTCCTCTTCAACTCCGATAATTGACGGAAAGGAACGCGACGTCATGACCCCCATCGGCGAACAGCTCCGCGCGGCGCGCGAGCGCAAAGGCCTGACCCTCGATCGAGTGGCCGACGAGACCAATATCGCGAAGCGCTATCTCGCGGGCCTCGAAGCCGAGGATTTCTCGGTATTCCCCGGCGATCCCTACGTCATCGGCTTCCTCCGCAACTACGCCGACTACCTGGGGCTGCTTTCCGACGATTTCGTGAATACGTACAAGAACATGAAGATCCAGGAGCAGCCGACGCCCATCCAGGAGCTCATCCCGAAGCGCGGCCCCTCCCCCATCGCGCTCGCCGCCTCGATAGGCGGCGCCGTGGTCGTCATAGCGATAGTACTCGCGGCGGTCCTCGGCGGCCGAGGCAAGTCCGGCTCGGAAGCCGCGGCCTCGCGCCGCGCGCCGGTGGAATACCGAGTCGAGGGCACCGCATTCGAGAAACGCCTGTACGTAGGCGACTCCCTTCTCGTCTCGTACGGCAATACCAAATACAAGCTGCTCGTGTCGCGCATCGACGACGCCGTCACGCTGGAAACCCCCGTGGGCGCCTCCCGCCTCATGCTCGGGGAAGAGGGGACCCTGGACCTCGACCGCAACAACCAACCCGAGATCAAGCTCCTGGTGAGCGACCTGTCCAAGAAGGACCCCGCCAAGGGAGCCGTCCTCAGGCTCGAGTACAGCTCCGCCGACGCCGCGCTCATGGCCGCGACCCAGGCTCCGGTTCCCGAAGACTCGGGCGACCAAGCTACGGGCTCGCCCGGGGCCGGGACCGCGAATCCCGTCCAGACCGGTGCGGCGCAGGCCACGAACGCCTCCGGGGCCGCTGGCCCAGCAGCCGCGGTCGCCCTGTCCGCTCCCTCGGGCAAGCCCGTCGTGCTCTTCGAGTCCGGCAAGACTCCCTACCCTTTCGTCGTCTCCGTGACTTTCAGGAGCTCCTGCATGTTCCGCTACGAAGCGGATAAGAAGGACCGCGACGAGCGCTACTACCGCAAGGGCGAGACGGTCACGGTCAACGCCCAGAACAGCCTGCGGATCTGGGCCTCGAACGCCCAGGCGGTAAAGCTCACCGTCCAGGCTTCGGGAGGCAAGAGCGCCGACCTCGACTTGGGCGGGGCCGGAGAAGTCGCCGTCAAGCGCATAGCCTGGGCCCAGAGCGACTCGGGCAGCTGGGCCCTCGGCGCCTCCGACGTGGACTGACAGGAGTCATGCGTTTCTGGATCGATCGCCACGGTTGCGCGAAGAACGACGTCGACGGCGAGGAGATAGCCGCGCGCCTAGACGCGGCGGGGCATGTATTCGTCGACGGCCCCGAAGGCGCCGATCTCGTGATCGTCAATACCTGCGGATTCGTCGAGGACGCCAAGAAGGAGTCGATCGAGGCGGTCGTCGCCCTCAAGGCGGCCTATCCCGGAAAGCGAGTCCTGGTCGCCGGATGCCTGTCCCAGCGCTACGCGGCGGACCTGGCGGCCGGCCTTCCCGAGGCGGACGGCATCGTCGGCAATGCCGACCTCGGCGCCGTGCTCGAGGCGGCGGAGGCTACCCTCGCGGGCGAGAGACCGGTGCTCGTGCCCGAGGCCGCTCCCTCCATAGGAACGGTCCGGCGCGTCAGGCGATTCGACTTCCCCGGGTCGGCCCACGTCAAGGCCACCGAGGGCTGCTCCAATTTTTGCGCCTTCTGCGCCATCCCCCTCATCCGCGGCGCTCTCCGGTCGCGGCCGCCGAAGGAGGTCCTGGCCGAATGCCGCGACCTTCTCGAGCAAGGAGTCAGGGAGCTCGTCCTCATCGGCCAGGACCTGGGCTCCTACGGGCGAGATCTGGCGGCTTCGAGGGATCGGGGCGGCGAGTCCCTCCTGCCCGAGCTCCTCGCCTCGCTCTCGGCGATGGAGGGCGATTTCAGAGTGCGCACCCTTTACATCCACCCGGACCATTTTCCGGAGGGCATGCTGCCGGTGATGGCGGCCGACGCCCGGATCGCGCCGTATTTCGACCTGCCCTTCCAGCATGCTTCGAAGCGCGTGCTCAAGTCGATGAACCGCATCGGCGACGCGACGGCCTATCTCGAGCTCCTCGGGCGTATACGGAGCTTCCTGCCAGACGCGGCGATCCGCTCTACCTTCCTCATCGGCTTTCCCGGCGAGACCGACGAGGACTTCGCCGAGCTTCGCGACTTCCAGGAGAAGGCGCGGCTCGACTGGGTCGGCAGCTTCGCCTATTCGCGCGAGGAGGGCACGGCGGCCTACGGCCTACCCTCCCGGGTGCCTAGGAAATTGGTAGCGGCGCGCCGCAGGGCCCTCGAAGACGCCCAAGAGCGCATCACGCGAGAACGTCTCGGGCGATTCGTCGGACGCGAGATCGAAGTCCTCGTCGAGGAGGTGGTGGCGCGCTCCTCGGAGGGCGACGAGGAGCTCTCCCTTGGCCGCGCCTGGAACCAAGCGCCCGACGTGGACGGGCTCACGGTCCTGCGCGGCAGCCACGAGCCGGGCTCCGTCCTTCGGGCCCGAGTCCTCGCCGTGAACGGCGTCGACTTCGACGCCGTCGGCGTCATGGGCGCCGGCTGACATGGACGGAGCCCTCCCTCCCTTTCTTTCCTCGCTCAACCCGGAGCAGCTCGCCGCGGTGCGGCACGAGGGAGGCAGCCTCCTCATCCTCGCCGGCGCGGGCTCGGGCAAGACCCGCGTGATCACCACCAAGATCGCCTATCTCGTGCGCGAGCGCGGAGTCGAGCCCGAGTCCATCCTCGCGGTGACCTTCACGAACAAGGCCGCCCGCGAGATGCGCGACCGGGCGATGTCGATCGAAGCATCCTGCTCTCGCGCGGTCATGCGCACCTTCCACTCCTTCGGGGCCTGGTTCCTCCGTCGCAACTCGTCCGCCATCGGCCTCGATCCCAACTTCTCCATCTACGACGACGATGACCAGACTACGCTCCTCCACGGCGCGATGCCGCAGAACTCGCGGAGCGAGTGCTCGCGCATGGTCCAGGCCATCTCGCGCGCGAAGGACTTGGGGCTCGAGCCCGATTCTCCCGACCTCTCCGCCGCCTTCTCCGATCCGGGCCTGCGCAGGATCTACGCTCTCTACGAGGACAGGCTCCGAAAGACGGGCAACGTCGACTTCGGCGACCTCATCAGGCTGCCCGCGCGCCTGTTGCGCGACGACGAGGCGGTGCGAAGGCGCACGCGCCAGCGCTTCCGCGTCATCCTCGTCGACGAGTACCAGGACTCCAACGTCGCCCAGTTCGAGCTGCTTCGGCTCCTGGCGGGACGCGGCGAGCCCTCGGGCCCGCCCGGCGCCTATCTCTGCGTAGTCGGCGACGACGACCAGTCGATCTATCGCTTCCGCGGCGCCGAAGTGCGCAACATCCTCCGATTCCCGGAGATCTTCCCCGGCACGGAGATGATCAAGCTCGAGAGGAACTACCGATCCTTCCAGAGCATACTCGACGTGGCGGGCGACGTGGTATCGCACAACGCCGGCAGGATCGGCAAGACCCTGACCGCCGAGCGCCGCGGCGGCGATAAGCCCGCTCTGTTCCTCTTCGATGACCAGGACGCCGAAGTCGCCTTCTGCATCAAGGTCTGCAAGGATCGCGCGAAAGGCGGAGGGAGGTGGGGCGATGTCGCCATACTCTATCGCACGAACGCGCAGTCCCTCGGCTTCGAGAAGGAGTTCCCGCGCCTGGGCATCCCCTATCGGATCGTCGGCGCCTCGCGCTTTTACGACCGCGAGGAAGTCAAGGACGCCCTTGCCTACCTGGCCATCGTCGGCAACCCCCGCGACGAGGTCGCCTTCAAGCGGGTCGTCAACAAGCCTTCGCGCGGCGTCGGCGAGACGAGCGTAGATATTCTACTGGGCGCGGCCGAGGCTTCGGGCGCGGACCTCCTCGATGCGGCGGCGGAAGCGGGGGTTGCCCTCAAGGGCAAGGCCCGCTCCGGGCTCAAGGATTTCCTGGCCCTCATCGCCGACCTCAAAGCGAATCTGGCCGAAGCCTCGGCAGGCGACGGCGAGACGCTCTCCGTCATAGTGGAGCGCCTGGTACGGAGCTCGGGGCTGGCCGAGTACCATCGGAGCCAGGACGAAATCGCGGGGACGCAGAAAGTCGCGAACCTCGACGAGCTGATCAACGCCGCCTCTCTCTATCCGCGCTCGCCGGAGGGTCTCTCCGATTTCCTCGAGACCATCGAGCTCGACCGCAGCCTCTCTTCGGAGGAGTCGGCCGCCGCCGACGCGGTGACCCTCATCACGATGCACAACACGAAGGGGCTCGAGTTCCCCGTCGTCATCGCGACGGGACTCGAGCAGGGACTCTTCCCCCGCGACGACGAGGAAGGCGAGGAGCTCGAGGAGCAGAGACGGCTGTTCTACGTGGCGATCACTCGGGCCAAGGACGAACTGTACCTGAGCTCCTGCCATTGGCGGAGGCTCCACGGAAGACTCTACGAAACCGTACCCTCGCGCTTCCTCGCCGAGTTGGACGGTTCCCTGATACGGATTCAAGGGCGCAAGGAGGGTCGGGTGGCCGTCGCCGCCGCGGGCGCCGAACGCAGGAACGAATCGCGAGCGCCGGCCCCGCGCGCGGGCGAAAGCGGGCCGTGGCGCGCCGGCCTCGCCGTCTATCACGACGACTACGGCTCCGGCGTGGTGGTCAAGGTGAGCCCGACGCCAAGTTCCGGTCCTCTCGTCGTGGTCCGCTTCGAGACGGGGAGGCAGGCGCAATTCTTCCCCAAATTCACCACCAAGCTCGAAGCTCAGGGAGTTTGAGCATGACTGAAGAGAGCGCCGCGCGAAGTCGGCTGATGCGCCTCCCTCCGATACGGCGCGCGAGGCTTTGGAGACTCTATGCCGAGGACGGCAGGCGCTTCTTGGACTTCTGGATGGACGGCGGGCGCTCCCTCCTCGGAGCGAAGGGCCGGGGCATCGGCGCCATCGCTAAGGCCGCGATCGATACTGGCCTCACGAGGCCTTTTCCCTCGATCCGCGAGACCCGCCTCGAGAAGGCCGTCCTCGAGCGCTATCCCGACTATGCCGCGGCCCGCTTCTACCGCAACGAGGACCGCGCCGTCGCGGCGGCATCGGCCTTCCTGCATCCAGGGGAGGACCTTCGGGTGCTGAGACCCTTCGGCGCGTTCTCCGAGGTCCCCGGAACTCGTCATGGCGAAATCATGATGCATAGCGGCATCGCCATGCCGCTGCTTCCTTGCCCCGCAACCCTCGCCCCGGCGATCCTCCTTTTCGAGGATCGCGAGACGGCCCGCGCGGCGGAGGGCGACGCCGTGCCGCCCCTCGCCCTGGCTTGCGCCCATCGGGCGCTGGGCGAATTCGATCGTTTCCTCGAGGATTACAGTGAAGCGCTCTGGAAGCGCACCGACCGCCGCCTAGGGCCCTACTTCGAGCGCCGCGGTCCATGCCTCTACCCTCGCCTCGGCGCGACTGCCACGGGCGACGCGGCCCCCGTGGACTACGACAGGCTCTTCGACGCCGCCCTAGGCGCGGGAGTCCTCCTATCGCCGACTCCCGATCTGCCTTCATGGATACCCGGAGACTTCGACGACGGCGAGCTGGCGCGGCTGGCGAGGGGCCTGGCAAGCCTCTGACGAGGACGGAATTGCCGGCCTCTGGGCGAAGTCACTTCGCGGGAGCGTCCGAATCGAAGGCGACGCCGCCCAGCTCGTAGGCCGACTCGTCCACGGCGGCGCGGGCCTTCGCGGCCTCGGCCTTCCCCCTCGCGATCTCGGTGAACGAATAGGATCCGTCCGCCTGAGGCTCGGCGCCCGACCAGGCGGCGAGCTCGGCCAGGGCCTTCGCGGCGGCGCGGCCGTCCTTGGGCCTGGCCGCGTCCTCGCGCGCGGGGACTGACTCGGGCCTGACGGGGATGGGCGAATCGAGGACCGTGCGATAGGCCACCTTGCGAAGGTTTTCGTTTCGCGCGCGCTCGTTGCGGGCAGCCAGGCGGCGCGAGCGTATCGCGGGCACCGCGTAGAAGAAGAAGGAGAAGGCGAGGGGCACGACGCCGAGGGCGATGCCGAGGAGGGCGGCCGGATGGGCTATGCCGGCGAAGCGCGCGGCGAGGTAGGTCGTGAAGACGTAGAGGTAATCGAAGCCGCTGATTCGGCCGTGATGGATCAGTATTTCCATGGCCGGCACCGATAGGGCGCCATGGAGGAAGTAGGCGCCGAACAGCAGGTTGACGGCGTTGAAGACGCAGAACGTCGCGTTCGCCTTCTTGTCGTTCGAGGAGAAGGGCGCGACGCGCCTCATCGGGACCGATGAGCCGAAAGTACGGTCGGCCTTGTCTTTCCCCCGGAGGAGGGATGGGAAGAAGTAGTAGATGCTGCCGCCGTCGGTGACTTCGGGGCTGCCCTCGAACTCGTAGAGGAAGCGATTGATCCTCTCCTCGGCCTGAAGCGGACCGAGACCCGTGAGGGCCATGAACTCGGGCATCGTGACTATGCCCTTGTTCGCCTGGGCGAAGGCGACGAAGGCCTTCTTCTCGATCGTTTCCCAGCCGGCGTCGGGATCGCCGTCCCCGAAAATGAAGGAATAGATGGCTTTGTACAGCGGCCGGCGCTCTCGCCTGCGGCCGGAGCGGGCGACGCGCTGCTCGGGCGTCATGAAGAGCTCGGAGTAAAACCAGATCCGGAAGATCGTATTGAGCAGCTGCCCGGTGATGAACATCCCGCCGAGACCGCCGCCGCGGCCGCTCGATCGGCTGTCCCTGGAATTGCCCGAGGCCGACACCGCCACGGAGGCAAGGAGGGCGAGGACGGCCAGGGCGATGAAGAAGACGAAATACCCTACGAGCATGACGACGATCCATATCTTGAAGGCGAAGGCCGCGACCTTGGCGGCCGCCTTCCGGAACGCCTTCCAGGCGCGGGCCGCGGAGGGCCCGAAGCCCCGGTAGCGGCTGCGCATCCCGGAGGGGAAGGAATAGAGGATCTCCCCGGACTCCGTGACGCGGAGCCGCGCGCCGTATTCGTCGGACACGGCCTTGACCTCGGCCTCGACCTGGGCCTTGGGCAGGCCCGTGAGCGCGATGAGGTCGGTCGTCGTGGCTTCGCCCTTGCGCCGCTTAAAGACGTCGACTAGCCGGTCGCGGACCTTGGCCTCGTCGTACTCGTATACTTTCTTCGTAATGGCGCTCATCTTCCCTCCGGTTTCGGACACGAGACCACGTTATCGAAAGGCGGAGCCTTGTTCAACCGACCGACGACCGGCGCTTTGGAGAGAGCTCCAGCGCCCTTTCGTAGAGCTTGGCGTACTCGGCGGCCGATCGATCCCATGAGAAACGTCGCTCCATCGCCCGCGCGCGCATGGTGGCGATGTGCTTGCGCCTGTTGTACCAGGCCCAGACCGCCCAACCCACGGTGTCGTAGATCGCCCTGGGCGTCAGGTTGTCGAACATGAAGCCCGTGCCGCCCCCCGTCTCCTGGTTGTAGTTCTCGACGGTATCCGAGAGACCGCCCGTCCGGTGGACGATCGGCAGGGTCCCGTACCGCAGACTGTACATCTGATTGAGACCGCAGGGCTCGTAGCGGCTCGGCATCAGGAAGAAATCCGAGCCGGCTTCGACGAGGTGGGCCAGTCTTTCGTCGAAGCCGATCCTCGACTTGAAATTGGGAAGCCTGCCGGAAAGGGACCTCAGCTCGTCCTCGCACCACTTCTCGCCCGAGCCGACCACGACGAATTGGAGGTCCATGTCGGTACAGATGCGGTAGGCGCTCCCGTACAGGGGCCCGAAGAGCTCGCCCACGCCCTTCATGTCGGCCAGGCGCGTCACCATGCCCACGAGGGGCTTGTCGCCGGAGACCGGAAGCCCGAATTCCTTCTGGAGGGCGGCCTTGCATTCGTCCTTGCCCTCGGGCTTGGTCGAGGAATAGCGAGCGGGGATGCGGAGGTCGGTCTCGGGGTCCCATTCGTCGAGATCCACCCCGTTCAGGATGCCGACGAGGTCGGAGGAGCGGAAGCGAAGGAGTCCGTCGAGCCCGAAGCCGTAATCGGGGGTCTGGATCTCCCGCGCGTAGCTTGGCGACACGGTAGTGAGGCAATCGGCGGATCGGATTCCAGCCTTGAGCAGGTTGACCTTGTCGTAGAATTCGAATCCGGCGTTATGGAAAAGATCCCAGGGCAGTCGGAACGACAGGAAGGACTCCTTCGGGTAGACCCCCTGGTAGCCGAGGTTGTGGATGGTGAGGGCCGACGCGGTCCCCCTGAAATCGCCAAGCGCCTCTTCGTGGCTCAGGATCACGGGGACGAGGGACGTGGGCCAATCGTGGGCGTGCATAATATCCGGGATCCACCCGAGCTTGCGGCACAGCTGGAAGGCCGCGCGGCAGAGGAAGGCGAAGCGCTCCGGATTGTCCGCGAAATCCGGCTCGGCCTTGGAACCATAGATCCCGTCGCGACCGTAGAAGGACTCGTTGTCGAGGAAATAGACTTCCACGGCGGAGCCGGGCAGGTAGGATTTGTAGAGGCCGGCCCGTTCTTCGCCCGACCTGGTCGGCGCCGCGATCTTTCCCTGGACTCGCTCGAGTTTGGCGCGGTCCGTCGAATAATAGCGGGGAAGGATGACTCGAACGTCGTGGCCGGCCCTGGCAAGCGCCCGCGAGAGGGCCGAGACCGCGTCGCCCAGACCCCCCGCTTTCGCGAAGGGAGCGGCCTCGCTCGAGACCATGAGGATCTTCATGGAGCTTGTCCTCCTCGTAGGAAAGGCCGGAAGGGCCCGTCGGTAACAGTATAGCTGCGCCGCGGCCCGAATTGAAGACTATTGGTGCCTTACCACGAGGACTTTCCGTATTTCGTCGACGCCGGAGGCGACGATGCGCACGAAGTAGAGCCCGCGCGCCACCGCGTTGCCGGCCATATTGCGGCCGTTCCAGGCAACCGAGTAGCTCCCAGCCGCCTGCTGCCCGTTTACCAACCTGACCACGACGTCGCCGTCGAGGGTGAAGACGGTCACGGTCACCGATCCGCTGCTCGGCAGCTGATAGGCCAGCCGAACGGTCTCGCCCTTCGTCGGATCGATCACGTTGTTGAGGATCGTCGCGCCTCCCTTCTGGAGGACGATATTATGGAAGAAGAAGGAGAACGGCTTGATATGAAGATACCAATCGGGGGGTACGGCCACCCCGCTCGCGACGTCAAGACGCGCGACATAGAGATCGCTCGGAGCCGTCGCGAGCGTGAAGAAGAAGTCGAAGGGCGATCCGTTAGCCTCGCCGTTGACCTTCGAGTCGGTCCCGGGCACGGAGAGGTTCCAAAGCCCGGCCGCCACCGAGCTTGCGTCGTTCTGCGAACCGGCGGATGCGTCCGGAATGGCGTCGATGCCCGAGAATGACGACTGGGAGTGGTTCGGAAGCCAAAGGCCATTGCTACCCTTGAAGGAGGATGCGACGTTGGTATCGTAGACGATGGAAGGCTGCAAGGCGCCGAGACTGGCGCTCACGCGCGTCTGCACCGTGATCGTTTGAGTCCGCAGCCACTGCGACCCGTCGAAGGCCCGGATGAGCCCGATCCCTTCGGCCGCCGATTGAGCTTCCGTGAGAGCGGCGATCTGGGTATCGGAGAGCGTGAGCGTCGCTTGATCCTTGGCGTAGATGGGCCAGGCGAAATAGGTCGCCGGATTGTAGGCTCCGGAGGCCGGCGGCGGCAGATCGATCATGAGGTCGGAGACGCGGTGGGTGGTGGAGACGATGGGATTTGGCCACGCGTTGGGCAATATCGCGCTAATCGGATTGAAATTGTTGTAGGGCGCCGGAGGCAAGCCGCCGAAGGTGGAAATGAAATAGGGAACCCATACCGGATCCGTGGCGTAATTCGTCGGCGCCGCGGAAGCATCGTACAGCGTCGATGCAAGGGAGTACGCCGTCGATCCCGCCGCGATTGAGGAGGCCGCTACCGCCGCGGGATAGGTCGCAAGGACTTCGGAAGTCCCGTTCCCGCTGATCGTGATGCGGGATATCGATGAGGCCCCCGTAAAATTCGCCGCCGTTACGGGGCTGCCCGCGGAATCGGCATAGATCGGGCCGCTGAAGTGGTAGAAAACCTGGTTTTGCCCGGGCAGGGCCAGAGTGTAGGCTATCCGCGGCAGAGCGGTATCGGTGGGTATCATGGGCGCGGTCAGCACATTGCCGCCGCCGGTGATGGGATAAAGCAGCAGTTTTTGCGTCGAAGAATCCTTCAGCGACGTATTGGCGACTATCGACCACGACGGAGTCACTCCCGTGTCGTTATAGGGCTTCTCGACCAGATAGATGAAGAACTCGTATCCGGGGCCGCCATAGAGAGTCGGAGACGAGGGGAGGGTCTGGCCCGAAGGCACCATGGCGTAGCCGCTAGTCCCCTTAGAAGTGTCGATCGTGTAGCCGCTCACGGAGGCCGTGAAGCCCGAGAAGTCGCCGTTGAGGGTAGTCTGGGCGACTACTCTGATGCGGTCTATCTTGCCGTCGCCGTCGGAGTCCTCGGTATAGCTGTAGATCGCGAGGACGCCGCTTATCCATTGGTAGCAGGTGAGGTAGGTGAAGCCGACGGGCGGCGTAGCAGTACTCCAGTAGAACAGCTTGACGGTGGTCGGATCGGGCACCGCGACCGGGTGGGCCCGCGCATCCGAGTATTTCACATTCACGTAGGCCATGTTGAGAGTCGCGCCTGAGTTGAGGTCCAGTTGCCACATCTTCGTCGCATCCGGGTTTGTCGCGCTGGGGATACCGTTGATCGCCCATCCCAAGTCGGCGTCGGCAGACTGACGCGACAGAGTGATGCTGGATCCGGAAGCCCCGAGGATCTTGAATATGCCCCCCGGCGCTTTGATCGACTGAGTGTGAGCTTCCTGGAAGAAGATGGAGACGCCCGGCGCCTCGCAGTCGAAAATATACCAGAAATTGTTGCCGTAAATATAGAAGATGCCCGAGGCTTTCGTAAACTTGACGGTGCCTGCGCGAGCGATGAAGCGAGCGCCGGCCGCAACGGCTTCGACTCGGTTGGTCCAGTTCGAGCCAGCGAAGAATATCTCGAACGATGAGGACGAGACATCGAGGCTACCCTCATCGTTGATCTCGAGATCGCCGTCGATCGTCAAGTTGGAGCTCAGGGTGACGGTGGCTGTCGGCGCCACCGCGACGCCGGTAGTTCCCGAGCCTACGTGCAGGTAGCCGATGGGAGGCGTCGAGCCGAGGGACACGCCCGTGCCCGTCAATACGAGGGTCGAATTGGTGGGGGTTGAGAAGGCCCCGAGGATCGTTACGTTTCCCGAGGCCGTTACAGTGTTCGAGCCCGCATTGATTATCGCGAAGCCTCCCGATGTGCCGATCGAGACACAGAGCAGCCGGGCTCCGGCATCGATGCTCAGGCTTCCGGCAATACCTTGGAAGAGACCGGCTGTCGGCAAGGTCCCGGCGGCGCTGTCGGCCACCCAGCCGATGCCGTTCGTGGCAAGGTCGAGGATGCCGGCCTGGATCGTGGTGGCGAAAGTGCCGCCGGTCTGGTGCACTTCCGTAGTGACGACGACACTCGCCGGGTTGTTGAAGACAATGGGGCCGACGAGTTGCTTGTTCGAGTCGAAGCTTTGCGACACGGTGCCTTGAAAGAGTATGCCATCCAAATTGCGCGTAAATACTGCGAATGAGACGTTCCCGTCGAACTCGATGCTCGCGGCGGGGGCCGTCGCGTTGCCGGCGAGGATCGCCGTCGCGCCCGAAGCCGAATAATTCGCGGCGAACCGAATGCCTCCAGGCCCGTCCTGTACGGTCCCGCTCGTATGCACGAGGTTTGAGCCGAAAAGGAGGAGACCCGGCGCCGTATTCGAGTTGATCACCGACCCCGCCGCGCCGGCGATGGTCGTCAGCCCGCTATAAGTCTGGTTGCCGGTCGTCAGCACGCTCGAGCCCAGAGCGATGGCTCCAGGCGCTGCGTTCGCGCTCGTCACGCTCAGACTCGCCAGGCGCGCATTGGATCCGACCGCGCCGAGGAAACTCACGCTTCCCGAGCCTGCGGTTATCGTCAGGCCTTGAATGCCCGCAGCCAGCGCGTCCAGCGTTGTAGACGCCGTAGCGAAGCTCAAACTCCCGTTCGCCGCCGACGTATCCATGATAATGCTGTTTTGCAGCTGCACCGGTCCCGTGAAGCTCATCGAGCTGGTCGTCATGTTCGCCGACGGCTTTATATACGCAGTCGTTCCCGCCCCGCCGGTCACCGATAGGGCGCCGAGCCGCGAGGATCCGCCCACAACCCCGACGAAGCTCACGTTGCCATTGCCTGCCGTTATCGTCAGGCCTTGGGTTCCCGCCGATAGAGCATCGAGAGTCGTGCCAAAGCTCACATTCCCATTGTTCGCCGACGTGTCCATCGTCAGCGTACTCTGAAGCTGCACGGGCCCCGCGAAGCTCATCGAGTTCGCGCTCAGATTCGCCGCCGGCTTGATGTAGGCCGTGGTACCCGTGCCGCCTGCCACCGACAGGGTCCCCAGCCGCGCGATGCCTCCCACGACTCCCGCGAAGCTCACGTTTCCGGTACCTGCCGCGACCGTGAACGCTTGGACTCCGGCCGCCAGAGCGTCTAAGGTCGTGCTGAAGCTTACATTCCCATTCGCGGCAGATGTATCCATAGTCAGCGAGGCTTGCAGCTGGACCGGCCCCGTAAAGCTCATCGAACTCGCGGTCATGTTCGCGCTCGGCTTGATATATGCCGTCGTGCCCGTACCGCCGGTCACCGACAAGGCCCCGAGCCGCGCATTGCCTCCAACGATCCCCGCGAAGCTCACGTTCCCCGTCCCCGCCGCGATCGTGAGCCCCTGGGTTCCTGCCGCAGCCGCATCCACGGTCGTGCTGAAGGCGATATTCCCGTTCGTGGTCGAGGTGTTGAGGGCAAGGCCATTCTGCAACTGCACGGGCCCCGTGAAGCTCATGGAATTCGCCGTCATGTTCGCGCCGGGCTTGATGTAGGCCGTCGTACCCGTACCGCCGGTCACCGACAAGGCCCCGAGCCGCGCATTGCCGCCCACGATCCCCGCGAAGCTCACGTTCCCCGTCCCCGCCGCGATCGTGAGCCCCTGGGTTCCTGCGGCAGCCGCATCCACGGTCGCGCTGAAGGCGATATTCCCGTTCGTGGTCGAGGTGTTGAGGGCAAGGCCATTCTGCAACTGCACAGGCCCCGTGAAGCTCATGGAATTCGCCGTCATGTTCGCGCCGGGCTTGATGTAGGCCGTCGTTCCCGCACCGCCGGTCACCGACAGAGCCCCCACGCGCGCGTTGCCGCCCACGATTCCCGCGAAGCTCACGTTCCCCGTCCCCGCCGTGACCGTCAGCGCTTGGGCTCCTGCCGCCAGGGCATCGAGAGTCGTGCTGAAGCTTACATTCCCATTCGCGGCAGATGTGTCCATAGTCAGCGAGGCTTGCAGCTGGACCGGCCCCGTAAAGCTCATCGAACCCGCGGTCATGTTCGCGCTCGGCTTGATATAGGCCGTCGTTCCGGTACCGCCGGTTACCGACAAGGCTGCGAGACGCGCATTGCCGCCCACGATTCCCGCGAAGTTTACGTTTCCCGTCCCAGTCGTGATCGCAAGCCCCTGGACTCCGGCCGTCAGGGCGTCGAGACTAGTACTGAAGCCCACGTTCCCATTGCTCGCCGACGTATCCATCGTCAGCGTTCCCTGAAGCTGCACAGGCCCCGTGAAGCTTATCGAATTCGCGCTCATGTTCGAGCTTGGTTGAATGAATGCCGTCGCGCCATTGCCGCCGGTTACCGACAATGCCCCGAGCCGGGCATTGCCGCCAACGATCCCACCGAAGCTCACATTGGCCGTCCCGGCTGTAACTGTAAGTCCCTGGGTTCCCGCGGTGGCCGCGTCGACCGTACTCGGTAAAGCGACCCCTCCGGAAGCGGAAATGCTGCTTGGCCTCGCCAGAGTGATGGCTGCGTCCCCGGTCGAGCCGCCAAAGATGTTCTGGAATGCTCCGTTTCCGAGTGTCACCCCGATCGACGCGGTCGAAACACCAAAGGTAACTCCGCCGGTCCCGGAGCCGAGTGTCAGAGTCTTGTTGGCCGCGCTCGAATCGTAATTATTTTCGAAGAAGATCTTGCCGGCGCCGCTCGGCTGTTGAGTTACGTTCAAGCTGTAGCTGGCGGTGACGGCGTTCGAGCCATTGCCGAGATGGACATCCCCTTGTTGGGTAATCCCGCCAAGGACAAAGCTGGCCGCCGTTACGGCGGAGAATCGGCTGTCGATGTAGACTGCCGTGGTTCCCGGCGTCAGGACTTTCGCGGGAGCGAATTCCATGGATGAGGCCGCGTTCAATGGAAGGATTTGGAATGTGCCGGCGGCTGCGTTGATAGTCGCGGTGGGTGCGGCGTTCAATACCAGGTTATTCGTCTGGAAAGTGATGTTGGCGCCATTCGAGGCATATGAGATTCCCGACGCGAGACTGAGGTTGGTCGTCTTGATGAGGCTGCCGCCTACCGGAATGGACGAGCCGACATTCGCTCCGAAACTCGTCGTGCCCCCTGTCGAGGCATCGATATTGAGAGTGAAGGCGCCGTCGATGGTCGAGGCGGGAGAGAAGCCGACGTTCCCGGAACCGGCCGTCAGGGAGATATTGCCGGTCAGGACCACGGGGGAATTAAAGACGATCGGCTGGCCCGCCAGGATTCTAGACGTCCTAATGCTGCCGGCGATTTGCACGCTGGCCGCCCCGCTCTGCGTGAAAGAGCCGCCGAGATCGATATCGTAGGCGGAACTGCTGGCTCCGATCGTCAGTACACCGGAGTTCGTGATACTCGCATTTCCGGTCGATGACAAGTTCGGATAGGTCGGGTTCGCGCTCCCGAAAGTCACGTTGTGCGCGTTCGTGACGGAAAAATTCAGCAAGGTATTGACGTTCGTACCGTCGCTGAGCTGCTGAGCCGAACCGATCGGGGCGTCGAAGGCGACGTCGCCCGTCCCGCATTTCACGATCAGCGATTGCACCCCTCCGTTCGCCACGGTGTCAGCGTCGATAGTGCTCGTAGCGCTGAAGGTTATGTTGTCGTTCGTCTGCGACGAGTCGATGACGATCGTACCCGTGGGACTCGCGAGGACGACGGGCACGCTGAACACGATCGGGCCGCCGGTCACTAAGTCGTTCGTCAGAGTGATGTGCCCGACCGCATTGTATACGGTCAAGGTAAGGACGCCGGGCGACGTGAGCTGAGCCTGGTTGAGGACGAGGCCGCCGATGCCCTCTATCCATGCTCCGTTCGGGGCGCTCGGGTTTACCGAGGTGACGCCGTCGGTGCCGTAGCCGACATAGACCTCGGGACTGGTGGCTGAGTAGTACTTGACCTCTATAGGCCTGATGGCCGTTCCGATCTGGTTCGAGGCGGATAAGAATATATTTCCGGTAGTGTTAATATCCGGTAATCCGTTGGATAGTTGAATGGAGGTAATCGTTCCGTTCGGGAATCCGCTCGTGGCGGTTCCCGCGAAGAGGGCCACGTACTTTGATTTGGCGTTGAGCCCGAAAGATAGTCCGGTGTCGTTGAGCTGTATCGCGCCGGTGGCTGCGCCATTCGAATATGCCTCGATCTTGGCGCCGGTAGCGCCATCCATCGCCGAGAAGTCGGCGGTCTGGAAGGTGATAGTCCCGAACTGGGTCCCATTGTTGCCGAAAATGATCCGGTCAGCGTTCACGATGCGGTTGATCTCGGATTGGTCGAGGGACCATGGCCCTGCCGCGTAGCCGACATGCATCGGGACGCTGGGCGTGACGGTAAAGAATTGGAGAGTATTGGCGCCGAAGTCGAGGCTGTTCGCGGGTCCGGCTCCGAAGACGATATCGTCCGAGGAGAAAGTCTTCGTCGAGGAGGCGGTCGCGTCGAGGACCGCCGTTCCGGATAGATCGATTACGCCCCCCGCGCCGGTCGCGAGGGTGACCGCGGAGAGCGAATTGAGCGTCATTTTCGTGCCGGCGGCGTAAGTTTGGTTTCCGCCCGTGCGCCAATTCGTCATCGCGGAGACGATGGAACCCGGGCCCGCGTCGACGATGACATTCCCGGCCACTCCCGGAGCGCCGCCCGTCCCGATATTGACGAGCGAGATTGAGCTCGATCCCGCCCCTCCGTAAACGTTCAAGGCCGAAAGCGCCGTCGTACCGCCGATGGCTCCCGGGAAAGTCACCGCGCCGAAATGCAAAGCGGCTGAACCAATCGTCAGAGAGTGACTAGTGGCGGGTGCGGAATCGATAGTGGAAGAAAAGGCGACCGATCCGCCCGCGGCGGACGTCTGGATGGAAGCGTCGGCCTGGAGAAGAATCGGGTTCGCGAAGGCGACCGCGGCCGCGTTCGTCGCTACAGCCGTGCCCGCCGAATAATTCAGGTATACCGTTCCAGCTCCGTTCGCCGTGAGGGTAATGGATCCATTTCCCGCGGTCGGCCCCGACGTATTGACCGGACCGGAAAAAGTTATGTTTCCATTGCTTTCTGTCGTCGCATTGAGTCCGTTGGCGGCGGTCGAATTCGTCGTCATCGTACCGAAGGTCAAGCTTCCCAGACCGTCGAACCATGCGCCGCCCGGGGCATTCGTCACATTCACGTTCGTCTGCCCTGCGGGGAACTGTATCCTGTTCGTCGACGATCCGATCGCTCCTGTTGCCGCCAACGTGATCGTTCCGCTCGTCGAAAGCTCCGCAAACCCGTTCGTCGCGCTCGTCGCAGTAATGCCGCCCGTCCCCGCATTGATGTTCAGCGCGGCCGCTCCGTTCAGGTTAAACGCCGTCCCGCTCCCATTATCGTTCAGCGCCACCTGTCCCGCCCCAGAATTGCTGTTGACCGTCACCGTCGTCAGGTTCGGCGCATTGGTATACAGCGATGCGGCCAGAGTCGCCGTCTTGAGCGATACGAGGCCCGACTGCACGCCGCCTTCCCCGATTGTGATCGTTCCTGCCGTATTGAGATTCGCCAATGAGGCGGTCGGTAGGTACGCGGCTCCCGTGCCGACGTCCAGGGCCTGGGCCCCGTTCTGCCCGTACAGATACACGTTCCCCGTTCCCTCGGCGTTGAAGCTCCCGCCAAAGTTTATCGATGTGGACCGCAGAGTCACATCGCCGCCGATCCAGACGTTACCTGCAAAATCAAGCGCCGCCGAGGTGTTCACCGTCAGGCCGGTCGGTCGATTCACGCTTCCTGTGCCGGTGCCGATAATTCCGGTTACCGTAATGCCGCCGGTCCCCGTCCCCAGGTTCAAAGTCTGAGCGCCGTTCACTGTGCTCGAGAAATTGATGGTCGAATTGGTCGTGGTGATCGCCACCGGCCCTCCTAGGGATACTGCGCCTGTATACCCGATATTCCCCCCGCCGTTCGCCGTGCTCTGGTACGTCGGCCCGTTCAATGTGATCGCCGTCCCCGTCACCGACTGCGTTCCCGTCGTGAATACCGAGGTCATCCCGACGGTCGTCGCGCTATTCACGGTCAGGTTCGTCAGCGGCGTCGTTCCTCCCACCACGCCGCCGAGGGAAACCGTCGTACCCGTGATCGACAGCGTCTGGGCATTGTTCAAGGTTCCGCCGAAAGTGATCGCAGTTCCTGTCAACGCCGTCGCCGCCCCCAACGTCGCATTCCCGCTGTAGGTCTGGATGCCGGTCGTATGGATCACCCCGCCGTTGATCCCCGTCGTCAGGCTCACCGTCACCGAGGTCAGCGGAGTCCCTCCGCCCACAGCCCCGTTGAACACCGCTGCTCCCGTGATCGCCAGTGTCTGGGCGTTGTCCAGTGTAGTGCCGAAAGTGACTGTGCTTCCCGTCAAAGCGGTAGCCGCGCCTAGCGTCGCCGCTCCCGTATAGGTCTGGATCCCCGTCGTATGGATCACCCCGCCGTTGATCCCCGTCGTCAGACTCACCGTCACCGAGGTCAGCGGAGTCCCTCCGCCCACCGCCCCGCTGAACACGGCTGCTCCCGTGATCGCCAATGTCTGGGCGTTGTTCAAGGTCCCGCCGAAGGTGATCACGCTCCCCGTCAGCGCCGTCGCGGCTCCCAGCGTTGCGTTCCCGCTATAGGTCTGGATCCCCGTCGTGCTCACCGACCCGCCGTTGATCCCCGTCGTCAGGCTCACCGTCACCGAAGTCAGCGGAGTCCCTCCGCCCACAGCCCCGTTGAACACCGCAGCTCCCGTGATCGCCAGCGTCTGGGCGTTGTCCAGTGTAGTGCCGAAAGTGACTGTGCTTCCCGTCAAAGCGGTAGCCGCGCCTAGCGTCGCCGCTCCAGTATAGGTCTGGATTCCCGTCGTATGGATCACTCCGCCGTTGATCCCCGTCGTCAGACTCACCGTCACCGACGTAAGTGGAGTCACCCCGCCCACAGCCCCGTTGAACACAGCCGCTCCCGTGATCGCCAATGTCTGGCCGTTGTTCAAGGTCCCGCCGAAGGTGATCACAGTCCCCGTCAGCGCCGTAGCAGCTCCCAGCGTTGCGTTCCCGCTATAGGTCTGGATTCCCGTCGTACTCACCGACCCGCCGTTGATCCCCGTCGTCAGACTCACCGTCACCGAGGTCAGCGGTGTCACCCCGCCCACTGCCCCGTTGAATACTGCAGCTCCCGTGATCGCCAGCGTCTGGGCATTGTTCAGCGTCCCGCCGAAGGTGATCACGCTCCCCGTCAAAGCGGTCGCCGCTCCCAGAGTCGCGTTCCCGCTATAGGTCTGGATCCCCGTCGTGCTCACCGACCCGCCGTTGATTCCCGTCGTCAGGCTCACCGTAACCGAGGTCAGCGGAGTCCCTCCGCCCACAGCCCCGTTGAATACCGCCGCCCCCGTGATCGCCAGGGTCTGGGCATTGTTCAGCGTCCCGCCGAAGGTAATCACGCTACCCGTCAGCGCGGTCGCCGCTCCCAGAGTCGCGTTCCCGCTGTAGGTCTGGATCCCCGTCGTGCTCACCGACCCGCCGTTGATCCCCGTCGTCAGGCTCACCGTCACCGAGGTCAGCGGTGTCACCCCGCCCACCGCCCCGTTGAACACGGCAGCTCCCGTGATCGCTAGGGTCTGGGCATTGTTCAGCGTCCCACCGAAGGTGATCACGCTCCCCGTCAGCGCCGTCGCCGCTCCCAGCGTCGCGTTCCCACTATAGGTCTGGATCCCCGTCGTATGGATCACCCCGCCGTTGATCCCCGTCGTCAGACTCACTGTCACCGAGGTCAGCGGGGTCACTCCGCCTACGGCCCCGTTGAACACTGCAGCTCCCGTGATCGCTAGGGTCTGTCCGTTGTTCAGCGTCCCGCCGAAGGTGATCACGCTCCCCGTCAGCGCCGTCGCCGCTCCCAGCGTCGCGTTCCCGCTATAGGTCTGGATCCCGGTCGTGCTCACCGACCCGCCGTTGATCCCTGTCGTCAGGCTCACCGTCACCGAGGTCAGCGGAGTCCCTCCGCCCACCGCCCCGTTGAACACTGCAGCTCCCGTGATCGCCAGCGTCTGACCATTGTTCAGCGTCCCGCCGAAGGTGATCACGCTCCCCGTCAGCGCGGTCGCCGCTCCCAGAGTCGCGTTCCCGCTATAGGTCTGGATCCCCGTCGTGCTCACCGACCCGCCGTTGATTCCCGTCGTCAGGCTCACCGTCACCGAGGTCAGCGGAGTCCCTCCGCCCACTGCCCCGTTAAATACCGCCGCTCCCGTGATCGCTAGGGTCTGGGCATTGTTCAAGGTCCCGTCGAAAGTGATTACACTCCCCGTCAGCGCCGTCGCCGCTCCCAGCGTCGCCGCTCCCGTATAGGTCTGGATCCCCGTCGTGCTCACCGACCCGCCGTTGATCCCCGTCGTCAAACTTACTGTCACCGAGGTCAGCGGAGTCCCTCCGCCCACCGCTCCGCTGAACACCGCCGCTCCCGTGATCGCCAGCGTCTGTCCGTTGTTCAGCGTCCCGCCAAAGGTAATCACCGTCCCCGTCAGCGCCGTCGCGGCTCCCAGCGTCGCGTTCCCGCTATAGGTCTGGATCCCCGTCGTGCTCACTGATCCGCCGTTGATCCCCGTCGTCAGGCTCACCGTCACCGAGGTCAGCGGAGTCCCTCCACCCACCGCCCCGTTGAACACGGCAGCTCCCGTGATCGCCAGCGTCTGACCATTATCCAGCGTCCCGCCAAAGGTGACCGTACTCCCCGTCATGGCAGTTGCCGCTCCCAGCGTCACAGCCCCTGTATATGTCTGGATACCTGTCGTGCTCACCGACCCGCCGTTGATCCCCGTCGTCAGGCTCACCGTCACCGAGGTCAGCGGAGTCACTCCACCCACCGCCCCGTTGAACACTACCGCTCCCGTGATCGCCAAGGTCTGTCCATTATTCAGCGTCCCGCCAAAGGTAATCACCGTCCCCGTCAGCGCTGTCGCCGCTCCTAATGTCGCGTTCCCGCTATAGGTCTGGATCCCCGTCGTACTCACCGACCCGCCGTTGATCCCCGTCGTCAGGCTCACTGTCACCGAGGTCAGCGGAGTCCCTCCACCCACCGCCCCGCTAAAGACCGCTGCTCCGGTGATCGCCAGGGTCTGTCCATTGTTCAGCGTCCCGCCGAAGGTGATCACGCTCCCCGTCAGCGCC